>ERZ777305.127-NODE-127-length-120784-cov-8.130408_pt1 | contig 120784 bp, 105 predicted proteins | sample MGYA00374965_ERZ777305 | MGnify/ENA primary metagenome ERZ777305 (study PRJEB29328, sample SAMD00013331) | mouse gut metagenome | study: EMG produced TPA metagenomics assembly of the Metagenome analysis of fecal microbiota from mouse which was promoted... | reverse complement strand
ATCTCAATGCGTGAGGTCTATGGATTAGACAAAACATTACGCGAGTAAACTCGCATAAGATGATTTCCACTTCCCGGACATCTGATTTCCAGATTTCCGGAAGTGCGATTTCATCGCACAAGAATATTCATGGATGTTCCACCGTTATATACTGGAATACAATTAACTATAAATAAGGGAAAAAACGTATAAGAAATTAAGAAAGTTGTAAATAAAAACGAAGGAGAAAATGTTATGAATAAACAAAAGAGAAACACAGTAATAATTTGCCTTTTGGTGCTGACGGTTTTATTAACAGGGTGTGGGAAAAAGAAGATAGATATAATGGAAGGGGTTACTGTTAGTTTTGAGGGGTATGATGGCTATGGAACTGCAAAACTTGCAAATGAATATTCATGGGAGGGTGAAGCATTTGAAGCGGCAGGAATTGAGAGTATTGATGGATTTGATGCCTTAGGAAGTGCATTAAACATTGAAATAGCGGTTCAATATGAAATGAATCCAGTATCAGGATTGTCGAATGGTGACCAGGTAGTAGTTAAAGCAAACATAAATGAATCAATGTTAGAGGGGTATGATTTTGAGTTATTATCAGAGGGAGAAAAGAATATTTACAGTAACTGGTTTGAAAGAACTTCAAGAGGTGGATTTATTTGAAAACGTAGATATAGATTTTTCTGGGATAGCACCATATGCTAAGGCACAGGTCATAGATCCAAATACAGATTTTTATCCAGGCGTGAAGAGATACGCATTAGATAAAGAAATCAATTTAAAAGCGGGGAAGGTAAAAGAGATTCCGCAAGATATACTTGACAAAATGACAAAGCAACTTGAGGATGCTTTACATGCTCAAGTTGCAAAAGCTTGGGAAGAAAAGGATTCATTAAAATCTATAAAATATGTGGGAAGCTATCTTCTTGTGCCAAAAGTAAACCAAATAGTGTATGATAATAATATTTTATATAATATATATAAGGTTAGTGTTGAAAATTCAGAAAATAAGTTTGAGTTCTATACATATTGTCAGTTTAAGGATATCATTGTTTTAGCAGATGGAACATGTAGTGTTGATTTGACAAGTTATATTATGCCATCAGGTTCAGCATTTTTTGGAAGTGTTAGTGGAGAAGCTTTTATGAAGGGAAGTTATTATTATTTTGGATATGAAGAGACGGATTCTCTTTTTAATAATTGTGTAACAAAAAATATCGAGCAGTATGGTTATGAATCAACAGTAACAGAATAACAAATATACGGCATTAAGTAATGTGAGTGCCAAATAAAAAGTCCTAAGAGTATCTTTAGGACTTTTTATTTGGGTTTATCTTCAGTCAAGTATTTTATAAAAATAGATACGGCATTTACTTGTTCATCATTCAAATTATTAATAGATTCTAATACTTGTTTTTTTGCTAAAGAAATGCCTTGAGTAGCAAATATTTCCCCAACACCATTTTCCAGCCAATCCTTATTTACGTTAAATACAAATTTTTATTATGGGAATTTTAGCACAACAAAATATTTCAGAAAGAGAAGATTAGTCATGGAATTTGTTTATATCATAATAGGTTTTTTTGCAAATACATAAAATGGAATAAAGTGAGTGACGAAAAGAGGAAAACTTATACAAATATTTTGGTACTTACCTTTATGACGATTATGATGTTGATATACATTGTTGTGTTTGTGGAAAAAATGAAAAATATATTACAACCATGAGGTGTGATATGGACTATACAACAAAATGGAACAAAATAGATTCTGCGATTTTCTTCTTTGAGAGAAGATTCAAGGAACTTGGGAAAGCATTCGCAAACAGCAGGGCAGTAGAGCCTGATGTGGAATTAATGATTCAGGCAGAGACAAAGTATTTGAGGAATGAAAATGAATATCTAAAAAAGCGAGAGTTTCCAGCTTATCTGATAAAGGATGATGAACGATATCTTTGCCCAAAATGTAAGACTGAGATTAGGGATACAAATGTAAAATACTGTTCCAATTGTGGACACAGGATAGTTTTGAAGTATGAACGGGAGGACTATAGAACGCCTGACGAAAAGATAGTCAGAATCCTTAATAGATAGAATCAGCCAATAAAGGCTTTTCTATAGATTGAGTACCTTGATAAATACGCCGCATAGATTGCGTAAGAACACAGCACTTGCGTCATAAAGTCCGGTAACGTCCAGTATATATGGAGCTTCATAGTGGCTCCGCGATGAATCCACTCCTCAGAAACGTCTGATTTACAAATGGTTGTTAGGATGAGCGATCAGATCTGTTCTATGCAGCATCTTCTGGTAAAAGATGTGGCCATGATATATATGCTGGTGATAATGATACACACTTGAGGGGAGTCTACCCATAGGAATGGGAGAGGTAGAGTAACATGTTGCGAAATGGGCATGTGAGGGTAACCTGTGGAGCTGACCAACAGCCGCCGGCAATTATTCATTTTTTCTTGGGATCATTTATTTCCTTTTGTTGAGTAATAACGAATTGGTTTGATGTTTGGTATAAGATATGCTATATTATGTCTCATAAAATCTATTTATGAAGAGGTAAGGAATGTATAATTTCACAGTCATGTTTGAAAATATACCTGTTGCATATATTTCAGTATCGGATGATCATAAAAAGGTGCAGATAGAAAAATTGGTGCCGGATTCAATAATCCAGCCATTTGGCGGTGAGGATTTGTCCTTAAATCGAGTATATAGCTTTTTGAAGAGCCGTTGTTATGAGGATGATAGGGAAGATTTAAAAGAAATTCTGTCTCAGGCGCATTTAACATCAAACGATCCGTGGAAGTGGAATCGAATAACACATGGTGTTATGTGGGACGACAAGATATGGATACAATACGAGGGTGAATCCTTATGTTGGGAGGATGTTCAATGGAGAAAATGATAAAAGATTATAACTTATCTCCGGAAGCGATGATTATGGTTTCCGGAAGCAGTATAGGAACGCAAAAGAAATATTATGCAAAAGGATACTGGTATAAGCAGAATAAGATAGGATATGAGGGAACTGCAGAGTATTTGGCTTCTAAGGTACTTTTCTGTTCAAATGTTCAGGAATTTGTAGTATATGAACGCTGTAAGATCAATGGAAAAGATGGTTGTCGTTCAGCGAATTTTTTATCGGAAAAAGAGTCCTTTATCAGTTTGCAGAGACTCTATGATACTTATCACGGCGGCCAGTTATCTGAGAGAGTAAGAGTGTTGGATTCGATCAAGGACAGAATTGATTTTGTAACAGATTTTGTATTTCATACAACTGGGTTGGATATAAAGGAGCAAATAGGGAAAATAGCAACATTTGATATGTTGATTTTAAATACAGACAGACATTTTAACAATATTGGTATCGTAGCAGATGCTTTGCATGATAGATATAAAAACGCGCCTGTGTTTGATAATGGGAATGCGCTATTAAGTAATATGGGAGAGTTTCCGTTAGACATTGCTATGGAAGATAATATAAATAAGGTGGTTGGACAGCCCTTTGCTGCCAATCTTGAAAGACAGGCCATGGAGTTAGGTTATGGTTTGAAGGTGAATTATGCAGAACTTCAGAAAATTTTGCAAAAGGAGCCTGATTCGAGGGCACTTGAAACATTGCAGTTTCAATTGAAAAAATATGAATCTCTATTAAAAGATGATTCATTGTGCAGATAAAGAAATAAGATAAAATATGCGACGTCGCATATTTTGAAGTCTAAGAACTTAATAGTAGTCGAGAAATCAGCAGTGAATCTAAATTTGATTTGCTGCTTTTTTGTTCTGGCTTTGACACAGTCAATATCTGTTAAAAGCAGTGATATGGACAAAGATACATTACATAAGATTAGACAGGAGGGATTCCGGTATGGATATTTCGTATGAAAACAGTGTCACAAACCCGTGTAAAAACATTTTTGTTACCGATGTTTCTGATCGGTCAGCAATTAAAGAGCGCTTCACAAAATTATGGACGCAGATAATCTGTGAAAAAGAAAATGATGTAGCAAAGAAGAATAGTGGGCAGACAAACATTTTCAAGTTATAATGACATACAGATATTGGTTTGTCATTTAAGGTATGACAGCGATGAAAAAAACAATTATAAAAGGCGTGCTTGAAGATATCACAAGTATGGGAGATGTGCCTAAAAATATCGTAGGTATCTATAACCGGTTATCGGAAGAAGACCGGGACAAACTCAATGAATTTGATGAAAGTCAGAGTATTCAGAATCAAAAGAGCATGCTGATCAGCTATGCGATAAGTCAGGGGTGGGAGATTTATAATATTTACTCGGATGATGATTATAGAGGTTCTGATCGGGACAGACCTGCATTTAACCAGCTCATGAAGGATGCTGAAGCAGGAAAATTCAATATCGTTCTGTGTAAATCCCAGGCGAGATTTACCAGAGAACTGGAACTGGTTGAAAAGATAATCCATGGTCAGTTTGTAGAATGGGGCATCCGGTTCGTGGGATATGCAGATAATGCAGACACGGCTCTTCCTGGAAATAAAAAGGCAAGGCAGATCAATGGACTTGTCAATGAATGGTATCTGGAGGACCTGTCTGATAATATCAGGACTGTTCTTACCGACCACCGCCGGAAAGGAATGCATATAGGTGCTTTTGCTTTGTATGGATACAGGAAAGATCCGGAACAAAAGGGCCATCTGATCATTGACGAGGAAGCAGCTGAAGTTGTAAGGCTGGTCTTTGATCTGTATGCATCCGGAATGGGAAGGACCAGCATTGCAAAATACTTAAATGAGAGAGGAATACCAAATCCGACAGAATATAAGAGGATACATGGTCTGCGGTATAAAGGCAGTAACCAATACGGCTCTTATTGGAAATATTTTGCAATTTCCGATATGCTCCGAAATGAGATGTATATCGGAAATATGGTGCAGGGAAAATATAGGAATCCGAGTTACAAATCAAAACACAGTAAGCCTGTACCGAAAGAGCAATGGATCATTGTTGAAAATACCCATGAAGCGATCATAGACAGGGCATTATGGGACAAGGTACAGACTATGCTCGATGAACGCGCTAAACCAATGTGCACAGGTGAAATAGGTCTATGGGCGCGTAAGACAAAATGTATGTACTGTGGTTATACGATGTCTTCTCATAAGAGTAAAGATTTGTATTATCTTCGCTGTCCATCCAGATATGCTCTGGGGATCGACAGTTGCCAAGGGGGGATTATTCCGCAGCGTTTTCTCGAAAAGGCTGTGCTGACTGAGCTGAATGGTATCATTGAACAGTTCTTTGATGAAACAGAAGCGCAGAAGAATCTGTTGATCAGGGAGAAAAATGCTTCAGAGAAGAAAAGACTTCAAAGGGAGATATCTGATTATCAAAAGAAAGCGGAGGACCTGGAGAAAGCCATCAGAAATTCTTATGTTGATAAAGCAAAAGGAATCATCACGGAACAAGAATTTCTATCTTTTCGGGATTCTTTTCAAACAGAAATACAACTCTGCAGGAGTAAGGTCGAGTTAAGCAGTAAGGCGCTTGACAATCTGAAGCAGGAAGCGGCTCATGAACGTTCCATGGAAGAGGTTTTTAATAAATATAGAAATATAGAGCAGCTTGACCGGACAATCGTGGATATGTTGATTGATCATATAGAGATTGGACGAAATGACCATAAGGTACATAAATCGGATCTGCCGCCGATTCGGATCCATTGGAAGTTCTAAAGTTATATTGTTAATGTATTAGTGCGGCTTCTGCCGCCATATCCTCCATCAAATCCGTGATGATATCGCCTTTGGACTGAAATTCACAGGCATTAAAGGGAACACCGCCAGCCGCCTGAGGCCAGATACCAACAGTATGATCCACATAATAGTTGCGGAAACCGCTGGCTTCGATTTGTTCCATGGACAGATCTTTGGTGAGCTGATGAACGATGGTCGCAACCATTTCTAAATGCGCCAGTTCTTCTGTACCTACAAAAGCAGCAGAAATGTTCCGGAAGTCCTTGTTATAAGATACAACCCCTGAAGAATACAGTAATAATGGGGTGCTGATATATGGAACGTGGAATGTTTATATATTCTGGTGATCCTGTTTCCGTGATTGCACAACAGGAGCACCGGGACTTTTATTTGTTTTTAAAAAAGGCGGTACTGGATGATTTGCGGGCTAAGAATCTGTTGACGGATTTAGAGTATGTCTGTTGTACAGAGATGATAGAGGAGTCGCAAAGAGTGGAAAACGCATGAAGGAGCAGTTTATGTGCACAGATAAATATGAGGCACTGAATCAACATAAGTATGCAGAACACAAGCCATTAAGAGTGGCTGCGTATTGCCGTGTCTCCACGGAGCAGGAGGATCAGGTCAATTCCTTTGAAAGCCAGCAGCGGTTTTTTGAGCAGTATATAACGGCCAATCCAGATTGGCAGTTATATGGAATTTTTGCGGATGAAGGATTGTCCGGAACCAGTACAAAGAAGCGTGTGGATTTTCAGCGTATGATTGCGTGTGCCAAGAGCGGGAAGCTGGATCTGATTATTACGAAAGAGATTTCGCGGTTTGCAAGGAATACCCTTGACAGTATTTACTATACCCGAGAATTGAAAAGACATGGAGTTGGCGTGATTTTTCTGAATGATAATATTAATACACTGGATGGCGATGCGGAGCTTCGATTATCCATTCTTTCTTCCATCGCCCAAGAGGAGAGCCGCAGAACTTCCCAGCGGGTGAAGTGGGGGCAGAAGCGGCGGATGGAGCAGGGGGTAGTATTTGGCAGGAGCATGCTTGGCTACGACGTACAGGAAGGCAGAATAAGAATCAATGAGGAAGGTGCCAAAATCGTCAGGCTGATTTTTCATAAGTTTGTGGAGGAGGGAAAGGGAGTCTGTGTGATTGCCAGAGAACTTGGGGAAGAGGGGGTTAAGCCCATGCGGGCTTCCAAATGGCAGAGTACGGTGATTTTGAGAATACTGCGAAACGAAAAATACTGTGGGGATCTGGTGCAGAAGAAAACTTATACGCCGGATTTTCTTACCCATGAAAAAAAGTATAATCGGGGACAGGAAGAGTTCGTCATCATACGTGACCACCATGAGCCCATTATTTCAAGGGAACAGTTTGTACGGGCAAATCATATACTGGACGAGAAAGCAGCCTCGCAAAAGGGGCGAAGGAAGTACAGCTGTCGCTATGGATTCTCTGGAAAGCTGAAGTGCGGAAGATGTGGGGCGGGGTATGTGGCCAGATATAAAACCAGAAGGGACGGCAGCCGATATGAAGCCTGGCGCTGTTTTGAGGGTGTAAAAAACGGCCGTCCCCATATCGGGACTGACGGAAAGCCGGTGGGGTGTCTGGGAGAAAGCATCCGCAATGAGGATGTTTTCCGGCTCATGCTTCTGACAGTACAGAGACTGCCGGTGGACCGGGAGAAAGTTTTAGAAGACTTGCTGGCTCTGCTAAAGAAAGGTATTTGCTGGGCGGAGGCAGATGAGAAGGAAATCGCCCTGGCTGAGAAGTTAGAAGCGATAGAACAGGAAATCCGGAAGCTTCTGGCAGGCCAGGGAGAAGAGGAGACATTTTATGCACAGATTCTGGATAAAATGGTAATCCACAATCGAGATATGATAGATTTGTACTTAAAGGGGCTCTCTGTCAAATGGAGTTATGTGCGGGTGAAAGAACCGGAGTCGTTTTTGAAACCGGAAGCGTTGTTTGCTTCCCGAACCTGACTTCGGTAGGTCATGGGACTTAGGCCCTGTATGCGCCGGAAACTCTGGGAAAAATAGCTGGGAGAGGAAAAGCCCAGCATTCCGGCGATTTGTGATAATGACAGGCTTGTTTCCGATAAAAGATATTTGCTCTCCTGAATCCGACATGTTAGCAGGTAATTAATGGGAGAGGTGCCGTATTCCCGGCTGAAGGCGTGTGAGAGATAATATTTGCTTACATGGGCGACGGCAGCCAGATCATCTAAGGTCAGGTTTTCCTTAAAATGGTTTTCAATATAACGACGTACAACGGCGCATTCCTTGCTGGATTTATGAACAGCAGGGATAAAAGTAACCGTAAATTTGCTGCGCCGCATCAGAAGAAGGAGAACGACTTCCAGAAGATCCTGACAGATGGTGTTGTAGCCAGGAAGCCGGGTTTCAATCTCCTTTAACAGACGGCGCAGATAAAAGAGAATCTGTTCACCATCCGTCTGAAAATGGATAAGAGAGTAGCCGTCGCCGCCATCGTCTCCTGATATGACTTCCATACCGTCCACACCCATGACAATGTATTCCAGAGGGTCATCTTCTGAACTGTCTTCTGTGTGTTCAACGCTGGAATTTACAATAAGCACGTCATTGATGCCAATGGACACGGCTTTATCCGCAAGCAGGAGGCGTCCGGAACCACCGGTAACATAAAATACCTCGGCACAGGAGTGTGTGTGGAAGATAGAGTGCCACTCTGGGCTGTAACGGGTGACGCTCACATAACGGAGTTTTGTGACGGAACGGTCTACAGGATTCACGGCCAGAGGGTCGATCACATAATGGCTTGTGCTCATAGGGCGGAAAAACCTCCTTCATTCATATGGAACAGTAAAAACGAAGCAAGATATATAAAAAGCAACGTTTCTGACAGAAATTTGTTTGAAAATTATATTTATTATAAATTGTCACTGCTTGAAAAACAAGAAAAATTCCATAGAAATATTTAGAAAAAATCACAAAAAATAAAAAAGATGTCGAAAACAAGAATGCTAAAAGGGATAATATTCGTCAAAATGTATGCCAAAAGGAATTTATATGCGATGAACAACAAAATTAGCACACAAAGAGCAAGATATATAAAAAAGTGAGCAAGAAAGGTATTGGAAAGAAGAGAGGCTGTTGTTATACTAGGGACAGTTAGAGAGGAAGAAGTATGGAACTCAGCTAATTACACATTAATCAGGAGGTAGAATTTATGAAAAAGGTATTAAGCATGCTTTTAGTGGGTGCATTGACTGTATCCACGCTGGCTGGCTGCGGAAGCAAAGAACAGGCGCCTGCAGCAGAAGCACCTTCCGCAGCAGAGAATCAGGCGGAAGCTCCGGCAGAGACACCGGAAGAAGCTCCGGCAGAGACACCGGCAGAAACCCCGGAGACACCTGCAGAGGGAGCAACCATTACGGTTGCAGCAATTGAGACTGCTTATGGCAGTCAGATGTGGCAGGATGTCTGTGCAGCTTTTACAGAGCAGACAGGCATCAATGTAGAGTTAATTACTGATAAGAACTTGGAAGATGTGATTGGACCGTCCATGCAGGCAGGAGATTATCCGGATGTGATTCATCTTGCTACAGGACGTGAGAAGGCTCTGACAGAGACTTTTATTAAAGATCAGAACATTGTTGATATCACAGATGTGTTGTCCATGACTGTACCTGGCGAGTCTGCTAAGGTGGGAGACAAGATTGCGGGCGGTTTTACAGAGACAAGTCTGACCAACCCTTATGGAGATGGCAAGACCTATTTGGCGCCCATGTTCTATTCCCCTTGCGGTCTGTTCTATAATGCCGGACTGTTTGAAGAAAAAGGCTGGGAAGTACCGTCTACTTGGGATGAGATGTGGGAGTTGGGCGATAAGGCTGCAGCCGAGGGAATCGCTTTGTTTACATATCCTACCACAGGTTACTTTGACGCATTCTTCTATGCCCTTATGTATTCTGTAGGCGGCGCTGATTTCTTTGATCAGGCAACCAATTATACAGAAGGTGTCTGGGATACAGAGGAAGCAAAGACTTGTTTTGAGATCGTAACCAAGCTGGCAAGTTATACAGAGAAGACCACGCCGGCACAGGCAAATGATCAGGATTTCACGAAGAACCAGCAGCTGATTCTGGACAATAAAGCGTTGTTCATGCCTAATGGTACCTGGATTGTAGGTGAGATGGCAGAAGCACCCAGAGCTGATGGATTTAAATGGGGAATGACAGCACTTCCGGCTGTGACAGCTGGCGGTGATGGTTATAGCTATACCTGGTTTGAGCAGGCATGGATTCCTGGTGGGGCAGCGAATCAGAATGAAGCGAAACAGTTTGTTGCATTCCTGTACAGTGATGCGGCTTGCGAGATTTTTGCAAAGGCAGGTGCTATTCAGCCTGTACTGAATATTGCTGAGAAACTGGAAGGCGATAACCAGATGTTCTATTCTATCTACGACAATGGCGCGAAAGCAGCGATGGGTAACTTTGCAGCTTATGACAGCGCGGTGGTAGGTGTAAGTAATCGTGAAGTATGGTTTGATCCGGTAAACTCTTTGGTATCTGGCAATATGACGCAGCAGGAGTGGATTGATGGGATTAAATCAGCTAATGACCAGATGCGCGCTAATCTGATTCAGTAATTTGGAAATAGCAGCAGCTTTGTAAAAAAGAAACGGTGGTAGCGGTTTGCTTACCGCCGTTTTTTTAAAAGCAGGAAATGCTCTGAGGGAGGATGGATGCCCAAAGACATGGATTGCCAGGAAAGGAGTTCTGACGTATGAAGAAACGTTCTGGCCGCAATGGATTTATTTTTCTGTGTGTGGCGCCCGCAGTGCTATTGTTTGCAGTTTTTATGATTATTCCCACGATTAATGTGTTTCGGATGTCTTTGTTTAAGCGCAGTGCCTATTCTACTACGGAAGACTTTGTGGGGATGGAAAACTTTACCCGGCTGATGAGTGATACTAATTTTATCCGCTCTATGCAGAATACGATTCTGCTGATTGTGGTGGTGACCATTGTAACTTTTGCATTTGCGCTGGTGTTTGCTGCTATCTTGACCAGAGAGAAGATTAAGGGACAGAATTTCTTACGGATTATATTTTATATCCCTAATATTTTGTCAGTGGTGGTTATCTCGGCGATTTTCAGTGCTATCTATGATACGAACAATGGTACTTTAAACAGTCTTTTATCTCTGCTTACCGGCAAAACCGTGGCGGTCTTGTGGAAGGGAGAGAACATGGTGATGGTCAGTCTGATCATTGCTATGGTATGGCAGGCAATCGGTTATTATATGGTTATGTATATGGCATCCATGGCCAGTATCCCCCAGAGTCTGTATGAGAGCGCGGGACTGGACGGTGCAGGCCGGATTACACAGTTTTTCCAGATTACGCTCCCGTTGATCTGGACCAATATCCGTACAACGCTGACATTCTTTATTATCAGTACGATTAATATGGCATTTCTGTTTGTAAAGGCTATGACTTCCGGCGGGCCTAACGGGGCATCTGAGGTGGCGTTGTCCTATATGTATAAGCAGGCTTATACCAATTCTTCTTATGGTTATGGAATGGCAATTGGTGCGCTGGTGTTTGTATTCTCTTTTGGACTATCGGCGTTGGTCAATGTGGTTACCAAACGGGAACCGCTGGAATTTTAAGGAGGGCAGTCTATGGAACGGACAAAAAAGACGTCGGCTGATCGGCTGTATAAGGCGTTTATCTATGTGGCTTTGATAACTTTGGCTGTGACCATTATTATACCAGTGGCCTGGGTGTTTATGGCATCTGTGAAAGAGAACAGTGAGTTTTATGGAAATCCATGGGCATTACCGGCTGGGTTCTATATCCAGAATTTTGCTGATGCCTGGGGAAAAGCCAGAATGGGAGAATATATGTTAAATTCTGTTCTGGTAACAGCATTGGCACTGGCGATTCTTCTGGTGGTGGCATTACCGGCAGCTTATGCACTGTCCCGTTTTGAGTTTCGGGGACGCAGATTTTTGAATGCAGCTTTTATGGGTGGACTGTTCATCAATGTTAACTACATTGTGGTGCCTATCTTCCTGATGTTGGTCGATGGAGACAAATTTTTACGCGGTTTATTAGGGGACGGGCTTCTGCTCAATAATATCTTTGTACTGGCAGTCGTCTATGCGTCTACGGCATTGCCTTTTACCGTTTATCTTCTGTCAGGATATTTTGCTACGCTGGCGCATGATTATGAGGAGGCGGCTTACATTGACGGAGCCGGTTACGGAAGGACCATGTTGAGGATTATTTTCCCTATGGCCCAGCCGTCTATTATCACTGTGATTTTATTCAATTTCCTGTCCTTCTGGAATGAATATATTATTGCAATGACGTTGTTATCAGATCCGAAGGGTGGAAAGACGCTGCCTGTAGGGCTGATGCAGTTGACCCAGGCACAGCAGTCAGCAGCGCAGTATGGTCAGCTTTACGCAGGTCTGGTTCTGGTAATGCTGCCAACACTGATTCTCTATATTTGTGTACAGAAGAAGCTGACACAGGGTATGACGCTGGGTGGTCTGAAAGGGTAAGGTGAACATATGAAATTCTGGAAAGAGCATGTAGGTTTACGGATTGGATTTATCTTAGTATTTTTTATCTTAGGATTGGGTTTGGTGATTGGCGGATGGAAGATGACAGGCGAGCTTTTGGGACTGGTATTGATGATGATAGGATTGGTTTTTCTTTTAGCTGCCATTATGATTTATAATAAGCCGTTTGAGGATGCGAAAGGGCGGCGATAAAATATTATGATGTGTGGCGGAACTGTTGAGGGTTTGGTTGAGTATAAAATAAAGTTACCGAGGTATTGCAGATGAGCAAGGAGATTGAGATGAGTGGTCGGGTTACGATACCTACAGATGTGGATGTAGTGCCAGAGACGCTGGAATTGTTAAAGCGATGGGGAGCGGATGCTATCAGAGATTGTGATGGCACGGACTATCCGGAGGCGTTAAAAGGGGTGGATGCAAAGGTGTATTCCACCTATTATACCACCAGAAAAGATAATGCCTGGGCAAAGGCTAATCCGGATGAGGTGCAGCAATGCTACATTATGACCGGATTTTATACGGCACAGGAGGAAACTTTACGGATTCCGCTTATGGCTGGCATCAGCCGTGAATTACTGGCTGTTAATACCAGGGATGACAGGAAACGCTGGTGGGAAGTGATGGACAGGACAGCAGGGACGCCTGTGGATCCGGAAGAATGGTTCTATGAAGAGGAAAGCGGTTGTGTGGTGCTGCAAAGTCCCAAGGCATGGCATGAGTACACGGTAAGTTTTCTGGCTTATCTGATCTGGGATCCGGTGCATATGTATAATGCGGTGGTCAATGACTGGAGTGATTTTGAGCACCAGATTACTTTTGATGTGCGCCAGCCAAAGACCAGGGAGCATACCATGAAACGACTGCGGCGGTTCGTGGAAGAACATCCCTATGTGGACGTAATCCGATACACCACATTTTTTCATCAGTTTACATTGATATTTGATGAGTTAAAGCGGGAGAAATATGTGGACTGGTATGGTTATTCCGCATCTGTTTCGCCCTATATTCTGGAACAGTTTGAGAAAGAAGTCGGATATCGGTTCCGTCCTGAGTTTATTATTGATCAGGGGTATTATAACAATCAGTATCGGGAGCCCAGCCGGGAGTACAAAGATTTCATGGCTTTCCAGCGCCGGGAGGTGGCGAAACTGGTAAGGGAAATGGTGGATTTGACGCATGAACTGGGCAAAGAAGCCATGATGTTTTTGGGAGACCACTGGATTGGCACGGAACCCTTTATGGAGGAATTTTCGACAACAGGCATAGATGCAGTGGTGGGTTCTGTGGGCAATGGTTCCACGCTGAGGCTTATTGCGGATATTCCGGGGGTGCCCTATACAGAAGGACGATTTTTGCCTTACTTTTTCCCCGATACCTTCAAACCTGGGGGAGATCCGGTGAAGGAGGCAAAGGAGAACTGGGTGACGGCCCGCAGGGCAATTTTACGAAAGCCCATTGACCGGATCGGCTATGGCGGTTATTTGAAGCTAGCCTGTCAGTTTCCTGATTTTATCGAGTATGTGGAGAGTGTATGTAAGGAATTCCGGGAACTTTATGACAATATCCGGGGAACAGAGGCCTTTTGTCAGAAACGGGTGGCAGTGGTCAATTGTTGGGGGCGTATGCGTTCCTGGGGATGTCATATGGTGCACCATGCTCTTTATCAGAAGCAGAATTATAGTTATGCCGGTGTAATTGAAGCGCTGTCAGGTGCGCCCTTTGACGTGAAGTTTTTATCCTTTGACGAGATCCGGGAAAATCCGCAGGTGTTAAAGGAAATAGATGTGCTGATTAATGTAGGGGATGCGGATACGGCGCATACTGGCGGTATGGTCTGGGAGGATGTGGCTGTGTCATCAGCCATCCGGGAGTTCCTTTACAGGGGCGGCGGTCTTATTGGTGTCGGAGAACCGTCAGGCCATCCTTATCAGGGACGGTTTTTACAGTTGGCGTCAGCCTTAGGTGTGGAGAAAGAGACCGGATTTACCTTAGGATATGATAAATATAACTGGGAGGAGCATCCGGATCATTTCATTCTGGAAGATTGTAAGGATCCCGTGGATTTTGGAGAGGGAAAGAAGAGCATTTATGCACTGGAAGGAACACAGGTTCTTGTGCAGAGGGAAAAAGAGGTGCAGATGGCTGTGAATACCTATGGAAATGGGCGCTGTGTGTATATTTCCGGACTTCCCTATAGCTTTGTCAACAGCCGGATTCTTTACCGGGCTATACTGTGGAGCAGTCATAGTGAGGAGCAGCTTCACCAGTGGTTTTCCAGTAATTATAACGTGGATGTTCACGCTTATGTTAAGAACGGAAAGTTTTGTGTCGTGAACAATACTTACGTGCCGCAATCTACAATGGTTTATAAAGGGGATGGGGAGAGTTTTGCCCTGAATCTGGAAGCCAATGAGATAAGATGGTATGAGATTTAGAAGGTGTTTTGGAACATTTCAGAGTCTTCTGTACCGATATCGGTCAATATGCCGGCTACTTCCCGGTAGGGAGCTGCGTATCTTTGGGAAAGATAGCGCATGGAGGCGCCCATTTCACCGTCAGGCCCGCCATACTGGCTGATGATGACCTGTGCGATATCAGCATTAGCTTCTTTAATGTTGACAGGAAACTCTAATCTTTTTTCATAATTCCACATTTAGTTACATCCTCCTTCCCAGGGCATGGGACTTAAAGCCCACTGCCAGTCATTACACTCTGAGGTGTCCACACAAGAGATAGTAAGAGGGGTGTATTTGGTGGAGTATTCCTGCCTGGCCTGATTGGCCAGGCGGTTATAATGTCTGAAATATTCCAGGGCCTTTCTGTCGGTGGGATGTGTGTCCAGATACAGAGACAATTCAGTGACAACAAAAGATAAGACGCCAATATCATGGAGCAGTTTCTCCTGCTCGTTGGCAAATTGCATATTCATCATTTACAGCATCTCCTTCCTGTGAATGGTTTATCAAGTTCCGGGAAGATGGTGCCGGCGTAATATCCTTCTTCCAGATTTTCGCAGATTCCTTTGAAGTGCTGCCAGGGAACATAGGCCATAGCAACAGGGAAATCGTCGATATTTTCTTTGTACATATAATCTCTCATATTTTCCTTTCCTGATTTGCAAGTATTTTTTAATAGTATAATATGATATAATTATTTCTGCGTGTTCAAAAGGGGTTGATTTGGACACAGAATATTCACAATTTGGTACGAATAGAGACACATTTTTCCAGTACATTTTATAAGAGCGATTTTGTTTGAAGGGAGGATTTCTTTTTGATACAGGTAGAGAATTTGGTGAAACGATATGGAGACCATGTGGCAGTGGATGCGTTATCCTTTGCTGTGGAGCCTGGCAGGATTTATGGTTTTGTGGGACCGAATGGGGCAGGTAAATCCACTACCATGAATGTAATGACAGGATATATTGCGGCAAGCAGCGGAACGGTGATGATTGATGGTCATGATATGTTAAAGGAGCCGCTTGCAGCCAAAGCATGTATTGGCTATCTGCCGGAGATTCCGCCGCTTTATACGGGTATGACGGTACAGGAATATCTTATGTTTGCCGCGGAATTAAAGCATGTGCCGAAGAAGGACAGAAAAGGGCATGTGGAAGAAGTCAGGGAAAGAACCGGTCTTCAGGATGTGGGAGACCGTCTGATCCGTAATCTTTCCAAAGGATATAAACAGCGGGTAGGACTTGCCCAGGCATTGCTTGGGGATCCTAAAGTGTTGATTCTGGATGAACCCATGGTGGGACTTGATCCCAAACAGATTATAGAAATGCGGGAGTTGATCAGACATCTTGCCGGTAAGCACACGGTGATTTTAAGTTCCCATATTCTTTCGGAAATCAGTGCCGTGTGTGACCATATCATGATTATATCCAAAGGCCGACTTGTGGCTGACGGTTCCCCCAGAGAGCTGGAAGAAATGATGCAGGGAAAGGCCAAGCTGGAGGTGACGGTGCTGGCGGAGCAGGAGCAGGTACAGGCAGTACTTACGCAGATGAAAGAGGTAGAGAGCTTTACGGCAGAGTCAGGGAAAGAAGATGGAAGTATTCTGCTTCGCATTACGGCAAAGGGAAATATCGATATTCGAAAGGAATTGTCTGTTGCGCTGGCGTCGGCAGGTCTGCCGATTCTGTCCATGAGACAATCGGAGAAATCATTGGAGGATATCTTCCTGGAACTGACAGGAAAAGCAGATGAGAGTGAGGAGGCGGCAGACGATGACAGCAATCTATAAAAGAGAAATAAGGGCTTTTTTTACTTCCATGACGGGATGGCTGTTCATGGCAGTCAACTTTTTTATGCTGGGTATCTATTTTGTAGTCTATAATCTGATGCTGGGGTATCCAACCATATCATATGTATTGCAGAGTGTTGTGCTTATCTTTAACATGACAATCCCCATTCTTACCATGCGCAGTCTTTCTGAAGAACGAAAGAATAAGACAGATCAATTGATTCTGACTGCACCCGTGTCTGTGGGAAAGATTGTACTCGGCAAATATCTGGCAATGGTGACAGTGATTGCCATTCCCACAATGTTTGCAGGGATTGTTCCGCTCTTTCTTATGCGGGCGGGAGAGTTTCAGGCTGGCGTCTCATATGCATCTTTGTTAGGCTTTTTCTTATACGGCTGTCTTGCTTTGGCAGTGGGCCTTTTTCTGTCCTCGCTGACGGAGAGTGTGGTGATTGCTGCTGTGTTGTCTTTTGCGGTGCTCTTTCTGGGATTTATCATGGGCGGTATCTGCAATATCATATCAAGTTTCGGCACCACAGGTTTGGCGCAGGTGGTGGTCAAAGTGTTGTCCTGCTTTGATATGGTGAGGCGGTTTGATATTCTTTCCGGAGGCTATCTGGAAATAGAGGCGGTGGTCTATTATCTGACAGCTATCGTATTAGCTCTATTTGTGACAACGCAGTCCATTCAGAAAAGAAGATACAGTGTCTCTGGCAGGGGAATCAGGCTGGGCGCCTACAGTGTGACCGGTATCCTTGCAGCGGTAGGATTGATTGTAGCAGTCAATGTTTTACTGAATTATGCACCGGACCGCTATACATCCTTTGATGTGACCACAAATAATCTCTATACGTTGACAGAAGATACCAGGGAGTTTATACAAAATCTCACTGAGGATGTTACGATTTATGTATTAGTGGATGAGAGTGGGAAAAATGAAGATCTGGATAAGACACTGACAAGGATGGATGAGCTGTCGGGACATGTGAAGGTAGAGTATGTCAATCCATTGGCCAACCCTAAGTTCTATTACAACTATACTCAGACACAGCCGGCGGACAACAGTATGATCATTGTCTGCGGTGACAGAAGTACGGTGGTGGAGTACAGCAATATATATACCTATGAAATGAATTATAACACGTATAGTTATGAAGCATCCGGATACGACGGGGAGGGGCAGATTGTTTCTGCCATGGCTTATGTTACCACGCAGGACATACCTAAGTTTTATATTGTCGCAGGGCATGGAGAATTGGCGTTTGAGGAGAGCTTTTTAAACGCAATCAAGAAAGAAAATGCAGTATATGAGGAACTGGCTTTGTATGTGGCAGAGGAGATTCCTGAGGATGCCAAAGGGATTATTATAAATGCTCCCACAAGCGATTTCTCAAAGGAGGATGCAGACAAAGTCATCTCATATCTTGAAAGGGGAGGTAATGCACTTATCGTTCCTACTGTGGTAGATGTGGAAATGACCAATTTTAATCGAATCCTTGATTATTATGGAGTGTCTGTGGTGGACGGTGTGATTGTGGAAGAGGATCGGGAACGTTACTACCAGAATCCCTATTATCTGTTCCCGGAGATAGCCAGCGATGAGACTACAGAAAATGTGATAAATGGGGCGATTTTTGCTCCTTTTTCCAGAGGATTGTCCTATGATGATATGGCAGGGGATATCTATTACACGCCGCTTTTGATTACCAGTGAGAGTTCTTTTAGCAAGGTTGGTGTAACAAATGGAGAAGATTACAGCAGACAGGAGGGGGATATCGAAGGTCCCTTTGCTGTGTGTCTGAGGGCAGAAAAGGAGACGGAAGACGGAGAAACTTCCAGGGCTTTTTTGGTGGCCAGTGAGAGTCTGTTTACGGACACGGCAGATGACATGGTGCCGGGTAATAATGAGAAGTTATTCTCCAGTATGATCAGCACCCTGGCAGACCATGAGAAAACAGTGGGAATACCGTCCAAAAGTTTTGCCATGAGTCCGCTGGTGTTCTCTGCACAGACGGTTCTGGCAGCTTCCGTGGTGTTTATTTTCCTGCTTCCCGGTATGTTGTTGCTTAACGGCGTGGTAATCTGGGCAAGCCGGAGGAAACGTTAACGTATCGAATATAAAATAATTAATATTTGATATATTACACATGTTGGCGAAAACTGTTCTCTATGACACCGGGGAGTAAGTCATAGATGGAGCACCCGGTTTTTGCTTCAAAGTATTTTTGAATGGCGAGGACTTTCTGCCAGCGGGGAATAGTGAATGGATGAACGCCATAGCGGATTGTCACATCAACAAAACGTTTTTCCAGAAGGCAGAAGCCAGTGGGAAGGGCCAGGGAATCGCAAAGTTGTACGAGCAGATCATAGTCATCGTACACGGCGGTCTGCACGAAGTCTTTCATGAACTGGTAATCTGCCTCGCTGACATCGAATGTCCCGATGGAGCTTTCAATGTCCTGAATCATAAAAGCATGGGAGATACAGATCTGGGCCGCCTTTTCCCAGCCCCGTTCCATACAGTAACGATAACCATCAAGAAGATGTCTTTCTGAAGTGACACCGGCGTAGCGCCCGATATCGTGCAAAAGTCCCAGCAGATAAGCATAATCGGCAGACAGATTGTCACAGCGGGCAGCAATGTTCTGACAGGCCATCGCTACATAACGGGAATGGTCTGTCCAGGGGCCGGGATTGGATGCAGATGCTTCTGAGAGGGCATTTTGTGCTGCCTGTAAGGTAAGTTCCATGATAAAGTCTCCTTGCTGATTTTCTGTGGTTTTCACAATACAATGATCTGGCCTGACTGCGTTTTCCATATATTGTATCTATTATTTTATACGAAAAGATAGAAAAGATAAATGATAAATTACTGGCACAGGGGCAGTATGATTTTCATGCGACACGGGAAGCATGACGATGAAGATATTGACTTCCGTGTTGGTTTGTGCAAGAATAGATGTGTATATAGGGATAACATGCGAAAAGATTGTGAAATTATTAACAACCTTTTGGGGCGGAGGGAAGATTATGAGAGGAATTGATACGCAGGTTCGTAAGAACAGACGACGTATTTTCAAGGAAGTGGCCAATCTGGCTTATCATTCTGACAATTTGAAGGATGATATCGAGGCGCTTCCCTATAAGATTGTAGACTATGATGAATCGGAGTATGAGAGTATCTACAGGGAGCGGGCTATCGTGAGAGAGCGGATTCGTCTGGCCATGGGATTGTCACTCCGTCCGGAAAATCAGCCGGTGCACTTGACACAGGGGCTTGAGGAGAGCAATATTTCAGAGAAATATTATGAACCGCCGCTGATGCAGGTTATTCCTTCGGCATGCAATGCCTGTCCGGAAAACATGTATCATGTAACAGATCATTGTATGGGCTGTGTGGCCCATCCCTGCCGGGAAGTATGTCCCAGAGGGGCTATTTCCATGAAGAATGGCAAGTCGGTGATCGACCAGGAAAAATGTATCAGATGCGGTAAATGTAAGGCAATCTGCCCGTATGATGCCATTTCCCATCAGGTAAGACCATGTGCAGGTGCCTGCGGCGTCAATGCCATCAAAAATGATGATAAGGGGCGCGCTGTGATAGATAACGAATTGTGTGTTTCCTGTGGGCAGTGCATGGTGAATTGTCCCTTCGGTGCGATTGCGGATAAATCTCAGATTTTCCAGCTGATCCGGGCAATGCAGTCGGGCGGCAAGATCATCGCGCAGGTGGCACCTGCCTTTGCGGGGCAGTTTGGCCCGGATGTGACGCCGGATATGTTAAAGACTGCTTTAAAGGATCTGGGATTTTATGATGTTTATGAGACGGCTATCGGTGCGGATATGGGCGCCATAGCAGAAGCGGAGCATTATGCGAAAGAAGTGGCAACAGGCAATCTGCCCTTCAGCTTGACGTCCTGTTGTCCTTCCTGGTCTGTACTGGCCAAGAAGTTTTTCCCGGAGACTCTTGATAAGATATCCAATGCGCTGACGCCTATGGTAGCTACAGCAAGACTGATTAAAGAAGAACATCCGGATGCGAAAGTGGTGTTTATCGGGCCCTGTGCGTCCAAGAAGCTGGAGGCATCCAGAAGGACCATACGTTCTGATGTGGATTTTGTTATCACTTTTGAGGAACTGGCGGGCATTTTTGAAGCCAGAGGGATTTTCTTAAAGGAGATTCAGGCGCTGGATGAAATGAAAGGCGCAACCGGTGCCGGACGAGGCTATGGTGTGGCAGGCGGCGTGGCCAGTGCCATTGAAGAGTGCGTGAGGGAATATTATCCTGACGTGGAAGTGCATATTGAACATGCAGAGAGTCTTTCCGAATGTAAGAAAATGCTGATGTTGGCCAAGGCCGGAAAGAAGAACGGCTGTTTGATTGAGGGCATGGCATGTCCCGGCGGCTGTGTGGCAGGAGCAGGAACGAATATTGCGGTACCTGCGGCAGCTAAGGCAGTGAGCGCTTTCAAAGAGGCAGCGCCTCAGAAAATACCAGAGCAAAAATAGACAGAGAGGAAATGAAGATGGAGAAAATAAGAACACGTTATGCGCCAAGTCCTACTGGACGGATGCACGTGGGTAATCTGCGGACGGCGCTGTATGCTTATCTGATAGCGAAACATGAGGACGGGGACTTCATCCTGCGGATCGAAGATACTGACCAGGAGCGTTATGTGGAAGGGGCAGTGGATATTATCTACCGTACCCTGGAGCACACGGGGTTGCTTCATGGTGAAGGCCCGGATAAAGACGGCGGCGTAGGTCCCTACGTACAGAGTGAGAGACAGAAACAGGGCATTTACCTGCAATATGCCAAAGAACTGGTGGAAAAGGGTGAAGCTTATTATTGTTTCTGTGATAAGGAGCGGCTTTCTTCACTGACACAGACAGTGTCGGGTAAAGAGATTATCATTTATGATAAGCATTGTCTGCACCTGACGAAGGAAGAGGTAGAGGCAAATCTTGCTGCCGGAAAACCTTATGTGATCAGGCAGAATAATCCTACGGAGGGCACCACCACTTTTCATGATGATATTTATGGCGATATCACAGTGGACAATGCGGAACTGGATGATATGATCCTGATTAAGTCCGATGGTTATCCCACCTATAATTTTGCCAATGTGGTGGATGATCATCTGATGGGAATCACCCATGTGGTGCGAGGCAATGAATATCTTTCCTCTTCCCCGAAATATAACCGGCTTTATGACGCTTTCGGCTGGAAGGTGCCGGAATATGTGCATTGTCCGCTGATCACAGATGAGGAGCATCAGAAATTATCCAAGCGTTGCGGACATTCCTCCTATGAGGACTTGATTGAACAGGGATTTCTTTCGGAAGCTATCGTCAATTTTGTGGCCCTTTTGGGATGGAGTCCTGAGGATAATACGGAAATTTTTACGCTGGAAGAGCTGGTTGGGAAATTTGACTATCATCATTTATCCAAATCCCCGGCAGTATTCGATTATACCAAGTTAAAATGGATGAATGGCGAATATATGAAAGCCATGGAATTTGACCGGTTTTATGAGATGGCTGAACCTTACCTGAAAGAGGTGATTACAAAGAATCTGGATCTTAGGAAAATTGCGGCCATGGTTAAGACGCGCATTGAGATTTTTCCGGACATCAAAGAACATGTGGACTTCTTTGATGCATTGCCGGAATATGATGTGGAGATGTACACCCATAAGAAGATGAAGACAAACAGGGACACATCGTTGGAGGTGCTGAAAGAGATCCTGCCTTTATTGGAAGAGCAGGAGGACTATAGTAATGATGCGCTCTATGCAACACTTTCTTCTTATGTGGAACGAAAAGGATGTAAGAACGGTTATGTGATGTGGCCTGTAAGGACCGCTGTGTCCGGCAAACAGATGACGCCGGGCGGTGCAACGGAACTTATGGAGATTCTGGGAAAGGAAGAGTCTCTTGCGAGAATCCGCAGAGGCATCGAGAAGCTTGCAGGTGTCAGTGCTGACATGTACGCCTAATCAGCGCAGGGCCATTACCCACACTGCCGGTCCGGCACAGATTTTAGCCGGACCAGGCAGTGGCAAGACCTTTGTCACCGTACAACGCATCCGACATCTTATTCTGGAAGAAGGTACAGAGCCGTCACACATCCTGGTGATTACCTTCACGAAAGCTGCCGCCTTGGAAATGCAGCAGCGCTTTTTTACCCTCATGGAAGGAGAGAAACCGCCGGTCTGGTTCGGTACCTTTCATGCCATTTTCTATCACATTCTGAAACAGTCAGTGCAGTATCGCAATTATACCATCATGACAGAAGTTGAGAGAAGAAAATTAGTTAGGCAGGTGATACATATGAACAAGAAGTTTCGATATCTGCAGGAGGAAGATATCGAAGAGATTCTTTTGGCCATCAACAGTTATAAAGCGGGCTGTGGGGAGCATGCCGTACAGATTCAAAAGATGGCGCCGGAAGATTTTACGTACCTTTTAGAGGAATATCAGAGTTATCTGCGGGAGTTTTTGCAATTCGACTTTGATGACCTGATGCTGCTGTGTCTTGAGATGCTGCGGGAAGATTCTGCCTGTCTAAAAAGATGGCAGGCGCAGTTTCGGTATATTCTGGTGGATGAATTTCAGGACATTTCACCGGTTCAATATGAGATTGTAAGACTTCTGGCGGCACCTGAGAATAATCTTTTTATTGTGGGGGACGATGACCAGTCAATCTATGGATTCCGGGGAGCCAGTCCGGAAAGTATGATGCGGTTTCTTACGGATTACCGGGCGGCTGAGCAGATTCTTCTTGACGTCAATTACAGGTGTCATGAAGACATTGTCAATGCGGCAGGACGAGTGATTGCTGAGAATCGTAACAGACTGGAGAAAAACATCCTGGCAGCGCACCGGGAAGGGGAAGGCATTGCCTTGTATACCTGTGCCAATGAGGAAGAACTTCGTAAGAATCTGTTGGAAAGCCTGTTGCAAGAGCAAAGGAACGGCAGACTGACACGATGTGCCATGATTTGCCGGACTAATTTTGCCTGCGGCCTGTGGGCACAGGTTTTGCATGGCGCAGGAATTCCTTATGTGATGAGAGAAAAGAGAAAGAACCGTTTTACGCATTTCGTGATTCAGGATATCAGAGCCTATCTTGCGCTTGGTCAGGGTGAACTGCAAAGAAAGCATTTTCTGCGCATCATGAACAGACCAGTTCGTTATCTGAGAAGAGACAGCATGCCGAAAGAACAGGTGGACAGAGAAGAACTGTTATTATGGTATCAGTCTGTGCCGGCAGTACAGGAGAAACTAAAACGTCTGTTTCAGGATCTGGACTATCTGTCCGGCAGAAAACTTCATCTGCAGATTCATTATATTCGTAAAGTAATTGGTTATGAAAATTATCTGCGGGATAAATATGATGCAGAACGGGCAGAGGAACTGGTGAAGATTGCGGAGGAGTTTGAGGCGTTTTCCAGACAGTTTATGTCGGGTGAGGAGATGGATCACTATATAGAGCACTATACGGAAGTATTACAGGAACCTGTGGAAAAGAAAGAGGGGATTACTCTGATGACCATGCATGCATCGAAGGGGCTTGAGTTTGATACAGTATATCTGCCGGATTGCAATGAGGGGCAGATTCCATCAGATAAGTCTCTGACAGAAGAAGGGATTGAGGAAGAGAGAAGGATGTTCTATGTGGCCATGACCAGAGCAAGGCAGAACCTTTATCTTTTTACACACAAAGGAAGAACCGGGAAAGACGGGCCTTCCCGGTTCTTAAAATCTATCGGTCAATGAATCTGCTAGTCCACCAGTTCATCAAATTCAGCATTGTCTAAATATTCGTCAAAGGCATCCGCCACGGCCTCGTATTCCTCATCATCCTCAATATAACCAAGTTCCGGCTCCTCATTGGGATCGTCTGGATTTTCATGGTAGTGGTAGAACCAGACTTCGCCGTCGGTGTTTTCTCCGTCTTCGCTAAGGGGCAGAAGTGCTATATAATCTTTTCCATCGACAGTCAGAATTGTGACGATGGCACAAGTGACCTTGGTGCCATCCTCCAGGTCAAGTTCCACAGTCATTTCTTCCGTGTCAAAGCCTTCGGTCTTTTCTGTGTTGTTTTTAGCCATACAAACGCCTCCTTTTAGGGTGTGATTATTGACTATATTTTACAGAAATCAGAAAGAAGATGCAATCAATAATTAAATTTATATACAGTATTTGTATTTTATATGATAAAATAATGATACTGACGGAAATTTTGACTACAACAAGATGGAGGTTTGCATGCAAAAATCATTCCAGGTGGCAAGAACACAGGCATATCCGCTGGGTGCATCCTTTCAGCAGGAAGGTTTGCGCATCGCGGCTGTGTGTGATCAAAGAAAAAAAGATGGTTCACGCTGCGAGGCGGGTGTGATTTTATATGATAAAAGACATACAAGAGGGCTTAAAATTCCTTTTCCGGAGGATTACAGAATTGGGGCAGTCTGTTCCATGCTGATTCTGGATTATCATTGCACTGACTGCCATTACCTTCTTTATCAGGGAGAGCAGATATATCAGGATCCGTATTGTAAAGGCGTGGAAAATCTTTACCGCTACGGTGCACTCAAGAAGACAATGCCCAGATGTGAAGCAGAAGACAGACCCTTTGACTGGCAGGAAGATACACCGCTTGGGATTTCTTATGAGGATGCCATCTTATATGCCCTGCATGTGCGTGGGTTCACGAAACACCAGTCATCGGGGGTGAAACATAAAGGTACTTACAGCGGCATTGTGGAAAAGATTCCCTATTTACAGGATTTGGGAATCAATATGGTACTTCTTATGCCGTCTTATGAATTTGATGAAGTAATGCCGGAACATACCGTACAGACCATGGAGGAGGCTGTCTTATCTTACAAACAGAAGCTTCCGGAGCAGATGGAAGAGAAGGCGGACAAAAAGCCCAGGCTGAATTACTGGGGATATCAGAAGGGGCTCTATTATATTCCCAAAAGCGCATATGCATCGGAGCAGTATCCGGTCATAGAATACAAAAGGATGATTCGTTCTCTGCACAAGAGCGGCATCGGTGTTCTCATGCAGTTTTATTTCCCGCCGGAAGTATCGTCGATAGAAATACTGGATATTCTAAGATACTGGGTACTGGAATACCATATTGACGGTTTTCATCTGATGGGGGCAAAACTCCCTATGGATCTGCTTTCCAGGGAACCTTTGCTGACGGATACCATGATATTGTCGGACAGACAATATCAAAAAGGGCAGGAGGAACAACAAAACAGTCTTGGGTGGATGAATGACGGTTTTCTCTATGATATGCGTCGTTTTTTAAAAGGGGACGACAATCAGATGGAACCTTTTCTCTACCATGTGCGAGAGAAGCAGCCAGGTACAGGAACCGTAAATTATATGGCCAAGTGGGATGGATTCAGGCTGGCAGATCTGGTTTCTTTTGATCGCAAACACAATGAGGAAAATGGAGAAGATAATAAAGACGGGACAGACTATAACTGCAGCTGGAATTGCGGGATAGAAGGAAAGAGCCGTAAGAAGGCCATTGTACAACTGCGTGCCAGACAGATGAAAAATGCAATGACGCTTCTGCTTATGTCCCAAGGAACACCGCTTCTTTACAGCGGTGATGAATTTGGCAATACCCAGGGCGGTAATAACAATCCTTACTGTCAGGACAATGCCATTGCCTGGATTAAATGGGATTACACCCAGAGCGGCAATGAATTGTTGGAATATACGAAGAGGCTGATAGCGCTGCGCAAGGCGCACCCGATTCTGCACAGCAAGCTGCCGCTGCGGGGAACGGATTATCTTTCCTGCGGATACCCTGATATTTCTGTGCATGGGAAAGAGGCCTGGCAGCCAGACCTTACGCCGGCCAGCCGCACAATCGGTATGATGTACTGCGGATATTATGGAGAAAAAGATGGCAGGCGAGACGACAGTCTGTTTTACATTGCCATTAATATGCACTGGGAACTGCATTATCTGGGATTGCCCAAGCTTCCCAAGGGAAAACGGTGGTCCTGTCTTGTGGCTACGGCTGCAGAAGCGCCGGAGATTGAGGTGAAGGAGACCACACAGGAAATCTGTATACCGCCCAGAACCATTGCCATTTATCATGCCACAGATATGCTGGAAACGAAAGGTTTGAATTTTGCGGACAAAAGAGCGGTTAAAAGCCGCAATGGACAGGGAAAGGCGAAGACAGGAAAAGATGATGCGGCAGGTAAAGAGCATGTATAGAAGTGAGGGGACTATATGAGTAAGGCGTGGAACCATTTCAAGACGATCACACACCATAAATGGCTGGTCTTGCAGGGCTGCTTCCGGGTAGGGCTCTACCGACAGGGTCTGCTTCATGATCTTTCCAAATACAGCCCCACAGAGTTCCTGGTGGGAGCCAGGTACTGGCAGGGCAACAGAAGCCCTAACAATGCGGAAAGAGAGCAGGTTGGCTATTCTTCCGCCTGGCTGCATCATAAAGGACGTAACAAGCATCATTATGAGTATTGGATTGACTACAGTACCCGCGATATAGAAGGCGGAATGGCGCCAGCGCAGATGCCTGTGCGCTATGTGATTGAAATGTTTATGGATCGGGTGGCGGCTTGTAAAGTTTATCATAAAGCGGCCTATAGAGATCAGGATCCCTTAAATTATTACATGTCAGGCAAAACACCGCCGCCCCTGCATCCCAGGACCAAAAGAATGCTGGAATTTTTATTGCATATGCTGGCAGACCAGGGAGAGGAGAAGACGTTCCGCTACATTCGGACCAGGATACTTACCAGAAAGCAAAAGCCTGTTATGTAGTATGATCTGACATAGAAATAATAAGGACACAAGGACAAGTGACGACTCCTTTTTGAGCGCATAGGATATGGTATGAGAAAAAAAGGAGATGAGACCTTATGAATTGTTGTTGGATCCTTCTGTTATTATTTTTCTGCGGACAGAACGGAAATGGAATCTGCGGTCAGGCAGACAGAGGCTGCGGCTGCGGTTGTGAAGTAGAACCGCCTAAACCGCCTTGCTGTAATAGAGAACCGGAGCCATGTCCGTGTGATGAACCCAGGTTTGAGCCGCGGTTTGAGTCGAGACCGTTTAGCGGAAACGGCTCCACCTGTGGCTGTGAAGAGAAGTAATTGCATGCCCTTTCTTTTCGGTTGACGAAAGGAAAGGGCGATGATAAACTGATTTTTGGTACAAGCATATATGAGGAGGCAATGTTAAAATGATAGATGGAAATAAAGTGCTGTTCAGCGGTATGCAGGCCACGGGGAATCTGACACTTGGAAATTATCTGGGTGCACTGAAAAACTGGGTTACACTCTGCGATGAGTACCAGTGCTTTTATTCAGTGGTAGATCTGCATTCCATTACCGTAAGACAGGATCCGGCAGAATTAAGAAAGAGGGCCAGGAATCTTCTGACGCTTTATATTGCGGCAGGAATAGACCCTGAGAAGAACTGCCTTTATTATCAATCCCATGTATCCGGGCATGCAGAACTTTCCTGGATTTTGAACTGTTATACTTATATGGGAGAACTGAATCGTATGACGCAGTTTAAAGATAAGGCTGCTAAGCATGCAGACAATATCAATGCGGGACTCTTTACATATCCTGTGTTGATGGCGGCAGATATCCTTTTGTATCAGTCGGATGTGGTGCCGGTAGGTAAGGATCAGTTACAGCATCTGGAAATCACAAGGGATATCGCCCAGCGCTTCAATGCTGTTTATGGGGATGTATTTACCATTCCGGAACCTTATATCGGCAAGGCAGGAGCTAAAATCATGAGTCTGCAAAACCCGGAGAAAAAGATGTCAAAGTCGGATGAAAATCCCAATGGCAGTATCTATCTGATGGATGATCCGGATACGATTATCCGTAAGTTTAAGAGGGCTGTGACGGATTCGGAAGCACAGGTGCGTTACAGAGAGGAACAGCCCGGTATCCGGAACCTGATTGATATCTATTGCGCCTGCACCGGTAAGACTTCCGAGGAAACAGAAAAGGAGTTTGAGGGCAAAGGGTATGGGGATTTCAAAATGGCAGTGGGAGAAGCCGTTGTAAGCGTTCTTAGACCTTTGCAGGATAAGTATGAAGATCTTGGCAAGAATAAGGATTACATTGATAAGATCATCAAAGAAAATGCAGAAAAAGCCAATTACTATGCGAACAAGACGTTACGCAAAGTTCAAAGAAAAGTAGGATTCCCTGATAGAGTGCGGTAAGAGTAAGAGATGGTACGCCTTGCGGCGTACCTTTACTTTTGGAACAAATCCGTGAAATAACCGGTGGCAGAGATGGGTTCCCCACCTAACAGCAGATGCGAGGTGTCCCCCATTACCTGTGCCCGGAAAAAGGCATCGCCGCTCATCCTCTCCTCCGAGCATAGAATGGTGACGGAGGTGGGAGCCAGATAGAAGCCATGCAGTAAAATGGCCGGGGAAACCCCAAGCAGATGACTCATCATCATACAGGTGATGCCTAAATGACAGAAGATGACGATGGTATCCTGCGCGTCTGCATCAAGGTGACTGGCGTTCGTATCTTTTGGCGTAGTGACATAATAATTGTTATACCGTTTATAGCCGTATGTAGACAAAAGATTGTCCAATCCTTCACAGACTTCTTCATAAGCCGGCAGAAGTTCCGGATTGGAACGATATATTTCTGTCTTTTTCCAGTCTTCCTTATCGTACATCTGTGGTATCTGCGTCCAATATGCAGGCATGAAATCCCAGGGAACACCGTGCCTGCCGGTAACAGGATCATCAATAAAGTAGGAAAACTCCTTAAGCCATTCATAAGTGATGGCTTCCCGGCCTGTTTTCTCCAGGGAGTAGGAAGCGGTCTTTTGGGCTCGTCCCAATGGAGAACAATAAAACTGTGTAATATTGTCCCATTTGGCTACCCGTTCAGAGAGCAGTGTTGCTTCCCGGATGCCTTTTTCTGTCAGTGTATCATTCTGGTAATCGGGGTCTCCGTGTCTGATAAATATAATTCTCATGTTGTAAATCCAGCCTTTCCTGAAATAAATTCATTTTTAGTAAATTTTAATTAGTTTTTCTTCCTGCCATGATATATAATAACATAGATACTACGTGGAAGAAAGCTGGGAATTTCATCATTGTTTCAGAAGCCGCAAAGGATCAAAGGAGGAAAATATGTTTGGACAAAACAAGAAAAATAAAGAAAACAGTCCAGGTAAAATGCAGATAGGTAAATGGCTGACTGGTGCCAGGATTGTGATAGCTGTCATGGTGCTCTTTGTCCTGGTGAGTAATTCTTATTATTCGATTCAGGAGGAGGAGCAGGCTGTGGTAACTACCTTTGGTTCCCCCAAAGCAGTTACCACACCAGGACTTCACTTTAAGGTTCCCTTTATACAGACGGTGACCAAGGTAAATACCACAATCCAAGGGTTTAGCATTGGCTATCAGCAGGATATGGGCGAGGAAATGGAAGATGCCCTGATGATTACTTCTGATTATAATTTCATCTATGTGGATTTCTATGCCGAATATCGGGTGACGGATCCGGTTAAGGCACTCTATGCATCAGAAAACCCCGAATTGATTCTAAAGAATATTGCCCAGAATTGTATCAGAACGACGATTGGCTCCTATAGTGTGGACAGCGTGCTGACCACAGGCAAGAATGAGATACAGTCCAACATCAAGCAGATGATTCTGGATAAACTGGAAGATTATGATATTGGAATACAGCTGGTCAACATTACCATTCAGGATGCAACGCCGCCTACCACAGAAGTGGAGAATGCCTTCAAGGAAGTGGAGACGGCTAAACAGGGTAAGGAAACGGCGTTGAATAATGCCAATAAATACCGTAATGAGCAGATTCCAGGTGCAGAGGCAGAGTCAGATAAGATATTGCAGGATGCGGAAGCATCCAAACAACAGAGGATTAATGAGGCCAATGGACAGGTGGCGAGGTTTAATGCCATGTATGAGGAATATGCTAAATATCCGGAAGTGACGAAGAAGCGTATGTTTTATGAGGCCGTGGAGGATATCCTGCCGGAGATTAAGGTAATTATTCAGAGCGCCGATGGCAATACCAGCACGGTGCTTCCATTAGACAGTTTTGTATCGGAGAGTAATTCATCTATAAATGACAGATTAAGTGATGAAAAAGCAGATGGTGATACGGAAGGGGAGGAGGAATAGTCATGGCTGAATATACACAGAACAATCATGATAATGTTGAATATTTCAACTCTGATGGCACGAAAAAGAAAGCTAAGAAGGATAAGAAAAAGGGGACCGGATTCGGTGTGGTGTTAGGTGTTCTGGCCATAGCGGCGGTTTTTCTTCTGCTCAATTGCATGGTAGTGACCAGACAGAACCAGTTTAAGCTGGTGAGGCAGTTTGGCCGTGTGGATAGAGTGGTAACCGTGCCGGGACTTAGTTTTAAAATTCCGTTTGTTGAGTCTGTGGACACCGTGCCAAAGGAATTGTTGATCTATGATCTGCCGGCGTCGGATGTGATTACCTCTGATAAAAAGACCATGATTGTAGACAGCTATGTTCTCTGGCATGTGACAGACCCTCTGAAATTTGCGCAGACTCTGAGCTGCTCTGTGAGCAATGCGGAGGGCCGTATTGATGCCATAGTTTATAATGCGGCTAAGAATACGATTTCTAATATGAAACAGGATGAGGTAATCAGAAGCCGGGATGGCAAGATGACAATTACGGTGGCTGATGTGGAAGACGATATCACGGGTAATGATTTAAATCTTTCTCAGGAAGAGGAAGTGATAGAAATCACATCTTTGACAGAAGAGATCATGAGTCAGATCAATCACGTAGAGGAACAGTATGGCATAGAGATTGTTGCGGTGGAAGTCAAGAAGCTGGATTTGCCGGATGATAATAAGCAGGCTGTTTATACCCGTATGATTTCGGAGCGCGGCAATATTGCGGCCCAGTATACAGCGGAAGGAAAATCTGAAGCTAAGAAGATAGAGAACACCACCGACAAGGAAGTATCCATTATGCTTTCAGATGCCAAGGCAAAGGCGGAAGCAATCATTGCGGAGGGGGAAGCCGAGTACATGAGGATATTGTCAGATGCCTATTCTGATCCGGAAAAGACGGACTTTTATTCCTTCGTACGGGCGTTGGATGCACTGCAGGAGAGTATGGTAGGTGATAATAAGACGGTGATTTTGTCAGATGATTCGCCGATTGCACAGATTTTTAATGGCAAATACTAAAGGATATACTTAAGTGGGGGTTGATATCGGTATGAATATTGATGATTTTTTTGGGACGCTGGATACTTTTTTTGAAAAAAACGAAATTGACAAGATTGATTCCTTTCTGGTTTCTTCATTGGCTCAGGCCAAGGAGGAAGAAGATTATGCAGCCTATATTTCCATCTGCAATGAGATGATTGGTTTCTATCGCAGTACGTCAGCTTTCGAGAAGGCTTATGTGGCATCGGAGGATGTACTTCTTCTGATGGAGGAGCTGAAACTGGATCACACGGAGCATTTTGCAACTACGCTCTTAAATGCAGCCACTGCCTACCGGGCTGCCGGAGATTATGCTCAGGCACTGCGGTTTTACAGACAGGCGCTGCAGATTTATGAAGGCATCATACCGTCTGATGATTATAGGTATGCCGGACTTTATAATAATATGAGTATTCTGCTTGAGAAGATGGATGAAAACGAGGAGGCAATCGACTGTGCCAACAAAGCCCTCGCCATTACAGAAAAGATGGAAGGCGGAGAAATACAGACGGCAGTGACGCTCACCAATATGGCGCTGGTGTATTTTAAGCTTTCAGATAATGAAGAAGCAAAACGGTTGTTAGAGCGTGCGCTGTCTATCTTTGAGAAGGATGGGAAAGGCGTGGATGAACATTACAGCGGGGCATTGGCCGGTATGGGAGAAGCCTGTTATCGCATGGAGGAGTATGATAAGGCGTTGGAATATTACGAGAAGGCGCTGGATAAAGTGAAACTTCACTATGGAGAGAATGCAAGTTATGGTGTCCTGTGTGAAAATTGTGCGGCGGTCTGTGAACGGATGGGAGATGCCAGCAGGCAGAAACGATATGTGGAGAAGGCCAGGGAAGTGCTGGAGAAGGTTGGCAGATGAAAGGGCTGGAATTAGCAGAAAAATATTATGAAACTTATGGCAGACAGATGTTGGATCAGCAGTTTGCACAGATAAGGAATCAGGCGGCTGTGGGACTTGTTGGATATGGATCGGAGTGTCTTGGATTTGATGATGACATATCCAAAGATCATGATTATGGCCCTTCCTTTTGTATCTGGCTGCCGGCAGAGATTTTCAAGGAGTATGGTGCCAGAATGCAGGCAGCTTATGATGCTTTGCCCAAGGAGTTTATGGGGATTGCCGGGCGCGTGGAGGAAGAACAGGGAAAGGGCAGGGTAGGCGTTCTCTGTCTGGAAGCCTTTTATGAAGAGATGATCGGGCGGTATACGCTGCCGCAGTCAGATGCAGAATGGCTTGCCATTCCGGAAGAAATGCTGGCAACAGCTGTAAACGGCAGAGTGTTTGAGGACCCGTTCTTACAATTTACCCATATCCGGGAAGGACTCAGGCAGTATTATCCCCATGGTGTCTGGATTCGGAAGATTGCAGACAGTATGGCGAAGGCGGCACAGGCAGGACAGTATAATTATGCCCGTGCCATGAAACGCGGAGAGCGTATTGCAGCAGAGCTTGCGCTGACAGAGTTTGTCAAGGAGAGCATGCATTTGGTCTATCTTCTCAACAGAACCTATGCTCCCTTTTATAAATGGATGCACCGTGGCATGCAGAATCTCGCTGTTTGTTCCGAGATAGGGGATATGCTGGGCCTCCTTTATCAGATACCGGATCCGGCAGCGGCCTGGGAAGGCGTTTCTCCTGCGGAGTATGTGTATAACCTGAACACGAATGACGGAAGGGTCCTGATCATTGAGGCAGTCTGCAATATTCTGGTACAGGCGTTGAATGAGCAGGGGCTGTCTGATCTGCAGGATAATTTTCTGCAGAACCATATTCAGGCAGTGCTGAGTAAATTAGGTAAATTTTAAAGATTTCATATATATGAAGTACTTGCATAAAATCCTGAATATAGTAAAATAATGCTGTATCTTTGACAAGGAATCTGATGTCTTAGCTTGATTCCAGAATATACAGGCAAAGGAGAGATCCCCAGATGGCGGGATTTGAAGTGGCGGGCAGGAAATTCCGGACGGAGGCAGATTATAAAGCAGCTCTGCGGGATAAAGCCAAAATAGACGAAATCAGGAAACAAGTTAATATGGAGCAGCCGGGAGAAGTGATAACCCTATATGCCAAGATGCAGACAGGCAGCTTCCGGTTTGAAACTGCTGTAGGCAACGACTTTGACGATGAGATTTTTGAACTGGCCCAGGAGTTTAAAAAGCAGGGATATAACCAGAATAGCAAAATAGATTTACGGAAAAAGGGAAAGCGCGGCGTAAAAAACAAATCTGACAGACGGCCCAAGAAGTCTGATACATCTGTTGCTGCCGCAAAAAAGAATGGGGAAGCGGAAGTATCCTTAGATCATTATGATAAGGCAATGCAAAAAGAAATACTTTCAGAACTGAAAAAGCGGGAGAGACGCCGTAAGATAATCGTGGTACTTTGCGGGATTACGGCAGTTTCCTGTTTCGGGTATTTTGGGGTTTACTCTTATTTTGCGGAAAGGACGGAAATGGATTATGAAAGCCTGTCGCAGTTGAAAGGTTCCTCCAATCTGACATCCTATGCACCCACACAAAGACCTATGATTCATCGAACGCAGGAGGAGAACATAGAACTGACGGTTTTAGAGGAGTACCAGACTCTTTATAATAAAAATAAAAAGATGGTCGGGTGGATTAAGATTGAAGATACCGAGATTGATTATCCGGTCATGCAGACAGTCAACAATGAATACTATATGGACCACAATTTCAACCAGGAGTATGATCGAAACGGCAGCCTTTTTCTGGATAAGGATTGTGACATTGTGCACAGAAATACGAACCTGATCATTTATGGTCACCATATGAAATCCGGTAAGATGTTTGGCGGGCTGAATAAATACAGCAGCCAGGAATATTGCAAAGAGCATCCCAATATTCAGTTTGACACCATATATGAGAGAGGCACCTATGAGGTGATGTATGTGTTCCGCTCCAGAATTTATAATGAGGATGAGGTGGTATTTAAGTATTATCAGTTTTTGGATGCAGCTTCTGCCCAGGAATTTAATTCCAACATGCAGGAGATGGCAGCATTATCCCTTTATGATACAGGGGTGACGGCAAGTTATGGCGACCAGCTACTGACGTTGTCTACCTGTGATTATTCAGAGGAAGATGGACGGTTTGTGGTGGTGGCTAAGAGGGTGTTTTGAGAAGTATGAACTGTCAGGAGAAGAGCAGGAGTCTGCATAACACAGACTTGTTTAGCAGGAAAAGAGTATAATAATAGAAAGTATGAGACAGGAATCTGTGAAAGAACAGACTCCTGTTTTGCGTTATAATTTAAATAAGCTTAGAAAAAAGCTTGTCAAATCTTAAAATAACTTGCATAAATTTTCAGATATAGTAAAATAGAAATATATGAAATTTTTCAGGCATGCATACATATAGTTATAAAAGCATGCAAAAAGACAGAGAAACCACTAAATAAGAAGGGTGATTCTGTCGATATAAACTTGATGGAATATATATTTTTGTCAAAGGGGACGGAAGAATTATGGCAAAGAAAGCACCTGTCAAAAAGACCAAGAGAAGATTAAAAAGGAGCGTCAGACGCAGTCTTGCCGCAGTTTTGATGGTAACGGCTATTGCTGTGGCGGCTATTCCTGTGCCGGAAAACTATGCGGATAATGGGGATGCCAAAGAATCAGTTATGGCCAGGGCGGCTGATGTCCATGATATGAGCGATTATGGATATGATGAAAATAGTGCGGATACAGAAACCCTGCCAAGTGGTTCTAACTTTAAGCTTGATAAATATGCAGGCAAGACAGACGAAGAAATATTAAAAGATTTAGATAGTACAGTATGGGCTTCCTATGCTGTTACTGATTTAGGCGGTGGAACTTTCAGCTTAGGATGGCAGTTTCTATTCTATAAAGTAATTAACCCGCGTGGCGGGGGGGATGCGGGAGTAGTCTGCAAATATAACAGGGAATTTTATTCTGAAAAAGTGGATCTTTCTTTGTATCCTATCACCAAGTATTTTACTTTTGAAGCGGCAGATTATGATGCGTATTATGCAGGCACCATGGATACTAACAAAAGAAAACTGATGGATACCACAGACCCGTTAGCCCCTATAGAATATACATATACAATGTATAAAACGGGCGGATTGACAGATGATGAAAGGGCATTTTTTACCAAGTACTTTGCGGAAGAACTGCAAAGCAGGGAGCAGGAGTTTAAAGCTTATAAAGCGTTAGAGGATGCCCATGACAAAAATCCATCGGCGCCGGAACCCGGGCCGGAGCCAGCTAAATTAAGCAAGATTCCTTCCAATGATTTATCTGCAGAACAGAAGCTGCAGTTTTTCTGTGAACATAATAACCAGTTAAAGAAAGCAGGTTCCGGGTTTACGTTGTTCAGCGTAAAAGATGGACGCCCGGGAACAGGAAACAGCGGAGGGAATGTATATCTTGCCAAGGGTGGTACGCTCACAACAGGATATGTGCCTGACAGCAATGGTTTCTTAGTAATGGAGACCAATCCCTATACAATGTGTGCAATCGGTAATGAGGCATTTAAGGGTGTTACCAATGTAGAAAATATGGATATTCCCCAGCAGATTGGTTATATTGGCAATGAGGCTTTTGCGGATGCGACATTATTGAGCAGCATTAAGCTTAATAATGTGGATGTCATTGGAAACAAGGCATTCAAAGGATGTGTAAATTTAGCGACGGCAGATTTAGGCCAGACTACGAAAGTGGTTGGAAAAGAGTGCTTTAGCGGCACAAAACTTACATCCATAAAATTCAATAATGCTATGGAGACCATCGGTTATGGGGCATTCTATAATTGCCGCAATCTGACCACTGTAACTTTTGAGAATGGTGGGCAGCCATGTACCATTAAAGATTATGCTTTCTTTAACTGCCCGGCACTAACGACAGTTTCCATGGAAGGCACCAATATTATAAAGATTGGTGAGGGAGCGTTTGCCGTTGAGACAGGTTCCCAGCCAATGGATTTTATTTTGCCCTCCACATTGATTGAAAGTGGAAATGCAAATGATAGTACTATCGGCAACTATCTTTTTGCGGGACGTTCCAGTCTGGGATATGTGAAGTTCCCTAAGGATTATGGACGGAGCAAGGCGGTAAAGCTGCCGGATGCTATGTTCCATGGATGTGCAAACCTGAAATATGTAGAATTTCCCTGTGATCCTAAGAATGATCCGCAGGCGTGTGGGTTTGTCAGATATGATCCTGCTAAATTGTTTGCAGATGTTATCAATCCGGATTTTTACGTGAAGGGTCCCAAACTGAATAACAGCGGTGATCCTGCGTTGCCCCGAGAAAGTACATGGGATGCAGTGACGGCAGTATCAAAGACGATTCCTTATGTATATATTGAAAATGGTGTGAATTTTTATGAAGTCAGTGACGGCACTTATCTGTTGTGTATCGATGATAAGGGTGTTTTGATTTCCTGTACTTTTAAACCTGGTGTATCAAAACCGACGAAACCGAATATTGATCTGGAAATTCCGGCTCTGGTTGGGAATACGAAGGTGACTGGTATTGCGTCCGGATGTTTTAGTGATGATGATTTAAATGAGAGTATTGTTTCGTTAAAGATTGCAGATGAATCCATCACAAGTATTGCTGACGGAGTATTTGAGGCGAGGGTTGTAGACGAGGGGACGCCAAATGAAAAGCGCCCTTGGAAAAACCTTAAAAAAGTATATATTGGTAATTCTGTCACAACGATTGGTGCAAATGCCTTTAAAAACTGTGAGAGCTTAATTGATGTAACCTTCAACTCTCCAAAGGCTGGCTATGAGGCATTTCAGATTGGTCAGGATGCATTTAAGACAGAAAGTGATGAACTTACATTCCATGGTGATATTGCGAAAGGATATGCACCTTTTGACTGGGCAATGGATCCTAATAATATCATTGAATCAACAAATGGAATCCGGGTTTGTTATAAGAGTCTGTCACCCAGTTATCTGACGGTAATGTATAATCCTATCACACAGATGACAACGCTGTTAGATTATCCGAAGTATGATCAGATCAGCAGCATTCTGACAGACATACACAGAGATGAGCTGGGTTCGGCAAAGACATATGAACAGATGCGTCAGAACCTTCTTTATGAGCAGTATTCCAGTACAGATTATGATGAGAGAAGGGTTGCCTTTGCCAATGCATGGAATACAGCGGCAGATGAAGATGCAAAATTGGAGTTATATGCATCTGAAAATTATGGCCCTTGGGTGAATCAGGATTTCTGCAGTGAATGGAATGATTGGTTAGATGGTAATCCGCATGCACCTGCGCCGGATACTTCCGCAGTCGATGCATTATCAGATTTCCTGTTTGAGCCAATTGTTGCATATGCAGCAGATATGCAGCCGTACTACAGCAGAAATCCATATGATGTTATTAAAAATATTGAATCCAATAATCCTTACAGTCCGGCTACACCAGAAGAGCTTGCATTGGTTAATGCAGTTCGTAATGTTGTAGTGCCTGCGGGGGTAGAGTCCATAGATGTTTATGGATATGTCAATAATTTGACTGTCGATGGGGAAAAATATTCTGGTGATGCCGGTAATAATACAGGCAATTACAGCAAGTATTTCAACCTGAAATCATGGGATTCGGCTACCCAGAAGATGTATACCAGTAAAGTGCCGGATGAGGATGACAGCAATGCAATTGTGCCTGGACTTTTCAGCGGATACTATGACGATCAGTATGATGAGGCAGATGCATCCAATGAGCTGTTTAAGCGTGGTAATGACCGTGTTGAGAGTGTTACTTTAAGCAATGTGAAATATCTTCCTGATTATGCATTTGACAGTTGTGAGAGACTTCGGACCGTTATTCTGGGGCCTGATTGTGCAGACATTGGAACGGCGCCGTTCAGAGGTTGTCATATGATGTCTTCTGTGGGGGATAATGATTACTATAAGACACAGAACGGTATCGTATATTCTGTCAATGCAGATGAAACACTGACTATCGAAGAATGCCTGCCTGCAAGAGGCAGACTGGTCGGTACTGCACTGATTCCTGATCAGGGAGATGAAAATCTCAGCAAGGTCAGTGCTATCAAACCAGGCGCCTTTGAGGATTGTGACTATATCACTACAGTCGATTTGAGCAAAACATCTGGACTGAGTGTAATTCCTGAGGACTGTTTTAAGAACGATCCGACACAGGACAATTGTGGTATGCTCTCTTCTGTGACATTGCCGCGATCTGTAAATGAAATACAGGCCGGTGCATTCTCTTATGCCCTGAGTTTGAATACACTTACGATTCCTGGTATGGAAGTCTTTATTTCAGCGAAGGCCTTTGAAGAAAACGGGGCTGATGGAAGCGACAAAAAGGCTGTTACTACAGTCAGAACCTATCAGGATTCCTCTGCCCGCAGATATGTCAATACTTATGGAGCCACAAGCCAATTTAACTTACAGTGGCAGGACATTGGCAACCAGTGGAGGGTTACCTTCTACGATGCAGACGGCATCATCCTTAAGGATTTAAAGAATCAGGACGGTGAAGCCATTGATAATCCGCAGTATGTGGGAGATGATGAATATGTGAAACAGCCCACGGATCCAGTGAAAGAAGGCTGGACGTTTGATGGATGGCTAGGCACAGACAACACGAAGGTGTCTGACAGAATCCATGGCGACACGAACTTTATTGCCCAAGGTCATTATGATAATGGCAGTGTTGGGGGAAGATTTGTAGTAGAGTTTTATGATGGACTTGACGGTAAGATGCTTTCTGGCCGCGGTGCGGAAAAAGACGGTAAGTATTATGTGGATGCCGGAATGAGTTTCGCTGATATGGGGTATGAGGCACCTGCCTTCCCCGCTCATAACAATGCAGCCAATCCGAGATGGAGCGAAAACTGGTCTACAACGACAAAGGTGACTTCCAATATGACGGTAGTAGCGCTGTATTCGTCCACAACCAGCGGCGGCAGTACCAACACACCGGGTGGCAGCACCAATACGCCTAATACCAGTAATAACAGTAGCAATAATAACAATAACAATACCACGAGCAGTAAGAAATCCAGTTCCACCAGCAGTACCAGCAGTTCTACATCCAGCAGCTCCACAAGTACCAGTTCCACCACTTCGGATGGACACTCTGTTGCAATGTATACGGTGCTTGTGCAGAGCGGAAGCGGAAGCGGATCTTATGCACAGGGAGCAACGGTCGTTATTTCTGCATATCCGCCGGCAGATGGTATGGTATTCAACAACTGGACCACAGATGGAAATGGTGTGACACTTGCCAGCACCAGTACGCCGGTCACCACCTTTGTGATGCCGGGTAACAATGTAACGATTACGGCTAACTACGTGCCGGCCACAACAAGTATAACGGCGCCGGTGAACACAGTAGGTACTACAGGTACTACAGGTACCACAGGGACTACAACTACAACACCTGACGGAAATACCACAGTGGATATTACCAAACCGGGTATTTCTAACAAGGATCTGGCAACAGCCAATGTGAATGGCTCTACGGATAACTTTATCGTGAAGATTTCCGAGACGGATCCGGCAACGCAGGCTGTGGCGGCGGCTCTTACCAATAAGTATGGAAGTCTGGAGAATATTTTGTATTATGCGATGGATATTACTTTGTGGGATTCCACGGGCTCTTATCAGCTTACAGGCGATCAGATTGCAGGGCTGTCTGTCGACATTACCATTCCGATTCCGGACGCATTGGTGGCTTATGGCGGTAATAATATGGCTGGTGCGGTAGTAAATGGGGATCAGCTGGAGAGTCTCAATGAGAGCTTCACAACAATAAACGGTGTACCGTGCATCAGATTCCAGGCAACCCACTTCTCACCGTATACGGTTTATGTGGATACGGGTAATCTGACAGAAGGTATGTTGGATGTAACACCTAAGACCGGAGATCCAATTCACCCGAAATGGTTCCTGTCGGTTGGCCTTGCTTGTCTGTCTGTTATCCTGTTTATGAAGAAAGACAAGAAAGTAAAAATAAAAACAGCATAAGTAAAATTCCAGGGAGAATCCTATGGGAAAAAAACTTAGAAATCTGATCGGCACATTGCTTTTAGTGACAGCGATAGTCGTGACACAGATTCCTGTATCGGATGTGGAAGCGGTAGATACCTCTTCCGCATCTGATTTTCAGATGGATGGAACTACATTAGTGAAATACAATGGCACGGCAAAAGACGTGTCTATTTCCGGTTATGTTGAAAAGATAGAAGCAGAAGCCTTTGCAGATAATTCTTCTGTGCAGCGTATCACAGTGGGAGAAGCGGTGGAAGTCATAGGGGCAAGGGCCTTTTCTGGTTGTATGAATTTGGAGAGCGTAGTGATTCCGGATTCTGTGGAGATTATTGAAAACGCGGCTTTCAGCGGCTGTCCTTCTCTTCGCACCGTGACAGTCGGAACGGGGCTTAAGAGTCTTGGAAATGGGGCTTTTGCCGGAGCTTACAGTCTGGCGGAAGTAAGTTTTGATAAGGATAATCCGTGGTTTGTTTGTGACGATGGGGCGATATATAATAAGAAAGGCGGCAATGTTCTGTATCAGGTGTTGGCAGGCAGGAAGGCGTCTTCTTATGTAATGCCTTCTTCGGTGACACAGATCAAACCCTATGCTTTTTGGGGAGATTATAACCTGGAAGCGGCAGAGATCAGCAGCAATGTAAAAGAAATTTCAGGATATGCCTTTTCCAATTGTAAGAATTTAAAGGAAGTGAATGTTCCTTTCTCAGTGAAAAATATTGATATGAAAGCCTTTGAAGACTGTGTCAGGCTGCGGAATATTGTAATCCCTGCTTCAGTCAGTACCATACATAGCACGGCTTTTGACGGTTGTACAAAGTTGACAATTGAGGCAGAGGCAGGATCTTATGCCAAAACGTTTGCAGATACATTGGTTTTGGAAGATATTGATGTGTCTGAGTATGAGGAGGCTCCGATTCCCCAAAAAGAAGAGGAGAATGCGGAAGCGGGCGAAACGGTGAAGAACCTTCCGCCGGCAGATTATTATCATGAGGTGTCCCGCATGAATGGCATGGCAGAGGAGGAAGATTCTTCTGTCAAAGGGAAGACCCGGGTGATTGGACAAGAGGCTTACATATTGGTGGATAATGCCAAGGCTACAGTGAATGTGGGCGCCACTGGCGATGTGCTGGGTGGTGACCCGGCAAATGAAGTGGAAGAAGATTTGGATACGGTACCGGGGCTTGCAGGTTCTGAGGATGCAAAGGGCGGTTCTTTTCCGAAATATACGGTGGTAAATAAGGATACCATTGCAGCCCAGGCGTATTATGATGATACGATGACTTCCTACGAGATTCCTGATAGCGTTCGCAGAATCGGTGAGTTTGCTTTTGCCAGGGCGGATCTTTCTTCTATTAGGATTCCAGATGGCGTGGAAGAGATTGGTTATGCGGCATTTTATCATTGTGATGGATTGACTGATGTGGTCATTCCACAAAGCGTTAAAGAAATATCCGTGGCGGCTTTTGATAAGACTCCATGGCTGGAGCAGTGGAAAGCAAGTGGAAGCAGTGATTTCCTGATAGTGGGTGACGGTATTCTGTTAGCGTACAGAGGCGTTGGCGGTGCAGTTGTCATTCCAGGGACAGTCAGACAGATTGGACCGGAGGTCTTTCAGAAGCAGACAGGAATTACCAGTGTCCAGATTCCTGATAGTGTGGAAGTTATCGGGGAGGCAGCTTTTGATGGCTGCAGCAGTCTGACTGATGTACAGGGAGCAAGCGGCGTGAAAGAAATCCGTGACAGGGCTTTTGCAGGCTGTCCGCTCAGTACCGTGCAGATTCCTGCATCCGTGGAAAAGATTGGGCTTCTGGCTTATGAAAAGGCAGAGAATGCCGGTGGCGTAGTAGTTTTTGCAGGAGAAAGTCTGCCCGGGATTTCCTATGAAGATACGGCTACGAAGCTGTATCGGGATGCTTATCGCGGTCTGAGTTTTCAGGGCAGCAATGTGGCGGTGATTCCTGAGAACATTACAGACTTGTCAGACACTGTGTTGTCTGCGGCGGTACCTGGGTTTACCGGTGTGATATGTAAACAGACCAAAGAGGCTTCAGATGGTGAGAATGGGACGCTCCAGATTCTTGCCAGAAGAGGAAATGGGCCGTCTGCAGGAGATTCCTGTCAGTTGCATGGTCAGACATATGTGTTGGAAGAAGCAGAGGAAGAATTGACGGATACAGAGGCGGATCAAGTCAGTAAAGAAGGCATTGTTGTAAATAATAACAGTACCACTATCTCACAGGATGGCGGAGTCAGTGCCGTAATGGAAGGCGGCGAGGGAAGTTACCAGATTGACATTGCGGACAGTGACGAAGCAAAACTTAAGATTGAAGATGTCTATAAAAAGATTTATGGAAACAAGCTTCCCTACACGCTTCGGGCCTATGATATCAGCATGAAGGATACAAAGACAGGGATTCCCATTACCAGTCTTGGGAAACAGCGGGTAGAGATTACGATGCCGATTCCGGCTGGTGTGGGGCAGGAGAACCTGCATGTGGTATGTCTTGACGCCGACGGACAGCTTGAGGAAGTGGCTTGCAGGATTGTTACGGAGGATGGCAGGGATGCCATTACCTTTACGGCAGCTCACTTTTCGCCCTATGGAATTTATAATTATAATTCGGGCAGCACAGTAGTTTCTGATGTCAAGGATGGGCAGGCAGTATTTATGTCCCTTGGCAAGAAAGATGATTCTCCGGATACAGGTGATCATAGTATTCATCCTAAGTGGTTCTTCGGTGCGGGACTTTTCTTTGCAGCGATGGCGCTGTTCTTTTATCGAGGCGGTAGACGCAGAGATGGGAAGGATACCATAATATAATAGGATAAGTGATTGAACCGGATAAAACTCTCGGCATAGAATAATCTAAAGCCGGGAGTTTTTAGGTGGAGATAGTGTGGATCGTGTCAGAAGACAGCTTGGATGCAGCTTTTTCCTACAAAATACAATCACAACAGAGGACGTCACAGTAGCTGTGCTGGATACAGGCATAGGGAATCATCCTGATTTTACAAACCGGATTCTTGATTTTGCTGATTTTGTGAATGGAAAGCTGGGTATTTATGATGACAGCGGACATGGTACTCATGTGGCAGGGTGCGTAGGAGGCAGCGGATATGCATCCAGAGGGCGGTTTTGCGGTATTGCGCCAACCTGCAGGCTTTGTATCGGTAAAGTATTGGATTTACATGGTGAAGGCAGCATAGAAAGTATGTACAAAGGGCTGTTGTGGGTTCTGCAGAACAGAATACGATATCAGATTCGCGTGTTGAATATTTCGGTAGGCATCGGTTCAAGCAGTGATAAAGAACGGATGGCAGAGTTGATCGGTCTTCTGGATTCTGTCTGGGAGCAGGGGATTGTAGTGGTCTGCGCGGCAGGAAACAATGGTCCGGAGGAAGATACCATATCACCGCTTGGAAGCAGTCGTAAAGTGATTACGGTTGGCTGTCATGAGGGTGGATTCTTTGGTTCAAGACAGGATTTGTGTGAGAACTATTCGGGGCGTGGCAGTGCGGATATGCTTTATCGCAAGCCGGATCTGGTGGCGCCTGGGACTGATGTGATTTCCTGTAATGTTAAATGTCAGAGCGGTTTTCGAGGCAGTTTTCGCAATGCTTATCTGAAAAAGAGCGGCACTTCTATGGCGACACCTATTGTTTCTGGGGCGGTAGCCCTCTTTTTACAAAAATATCCCTATAGTAATAATGAGCAGCTGAAACGAAAAATGATTTACAGCGCCACAGATTTGGGAGACTCCTGGAACAAGCAGGGCTGGGGGATGCTTAATATAGAAAAAATGTGTGGATTTTCCAACGAAAACTAGGGTGAATATTTTGGCTGGTTTGTGATGTTACCGTATTGGAAGGTACTTTTTGCATGTCGTTCACTATAGCTATTGACAGAGAGTGTGGGATTGTATACAATTATACGAGGTAAACACTCTGCTAACTCACAATATATTATCCGGTTATTTAAGAGATAGCGTGGGAAGGTCAGAAAGGGAAATGTGAAACGAAATGGCAAACTATGATATCAAACATGATGTGAACGATAAGTATTCACTGCGGGGCCGGGTTTTCCAGAAACTCAGGGAAGACATATTGAGCGGCAAGTATAAGGAATATGAAGAATTAAAAGAGGTTGCGATTGGAGAAGAGTTAGGAGTCAGTCGGACACCGGTCAGGGAGGCGTTCCGGCAGTTGGAGCTGGAAGGACTGATACAGATTGTACCCAACAAAGGCGCCTATGTGACCGGAATCACGGCAAAAGATGTAAAGGATATTTACATGATCCGTTCTCTTCTGGAAGGGCTTTGTGCACGTCTTGCCACAGATAAGATTACGAAAGAACAGATGGAAGAGATGGAAGAAAACATTTATCTTGCGGAATTTCATGAGGACAAAGGCCATCTGGATCAGATTGCGGAACTGGATAACCGTTTTCATGACATTCTCTATGAGGCCTGTGACTCCAAGATGCTGGAACACACCTTAAAAGATTTTCACCAATATGTGCTTCGTGTCAGACAAAGGACTCTGGCTACCAATACGAGGGGACGGGCTTCCAATGAAGAACACCGGCAGATTATGGAAGCTATTAAGGCAAAAGATGCAGACCTGGCAGAGAAGCTGGCGAATCAGCATATGATAAATGCTTATGATAATATGGTGAAGAATGGTCTGCAAGAAATATATGGAGAAGAGAGCGGCTCCTAAAATGCGATATGGTTATTTGCGAAGTTTTGGTTTTGCTTTCGGCAGGTTATCAATGGAACATAAATAGAAAGGCGGATTACATATGGACAAGATTACAATGACAACACCACTGGTGGAGATGGACGGAGATGAGATGACCAGAATCCTCTGGAAGATGATCAAGGACGAACTGTTATTACCTTACATTGACTTAAAGACGGAATATTATGATCTGGGGCTTACCTGCCGTAATGAGACGGATGATCAGGTCACCCTGGATTCAGCAGAAGCTACCAAAAAGTATGGTGTGGCAGTCAAATGTGCAACCATTACCCCGAATGCAGCCAGAATGACAGAGTATAAGCTGAAAGAGATGTGGAAGAGTCCCAATGGCACAATACGTGCGGCTCTGGACGGTACAGTGTTCCGTGCGCCGATTGTTGTAAAGGGAATCGAGCCTTGTGTGAGAAATTGGGAAAAACCCATAACCTTAGCGCGTCATGCCTATGGAGATGTCTATAAGAATACGGAGATCAAAGTACCTGGAGAGGGAAAGGCAGAGTTGGTCTTTACGGCTAAGGACGGCACCCAGATTCGGGAGACCATTCATGAATTTGCGGGTCCTGGTATTCTGCAGGGAATCCATAATACCGACAAATCCATTGCAAGTTTTGCCAGGTCATGTTTTAACTATGCACTGGATATTCATCAGGATTTATGGTTTGCTACCAAAGATACCATTTCCAAGAAGTATGATCACAACTTTAAGGATATTTTCCAGGAAATCTATGAAGCAGAGTACCAGAAGAAATTTGAGGAAGCTGGCATTGAGTATTTCTATACCCTGATTGATGATGCCGTAGCCCGTGTGATGAAGGCCAAGGGCGGCTTTATCTGGGCCTGCAAGAATTATGATGGAGACGTGATGAGCGATATGGTTTCTTCCGCTTTCGGTTCCCTGGCCATGATGACCTCTGTTCTGGTATCCCCAGATGGCGTCTACGAATATGAGGCGGCACACGGCACTGTGCAGAGACATTATTACAAGCATCTGAAAGGAGAGGAGACTTCCACCAACTCTGTGGCAACCATCTTCGCCTGGACAGGCGCCCTTCGCAAACGCGGTGAACTGGACAACAATCAAGAGCTGACGGCCTTTGCCGATCAGCTTGAAAAAGCCACCATTCAGACCATCGAGCAGGGTAAAATGACCAAAGATCTCGCCCTGATCACCTCGCTGAAGGATGTAACCGTTTTGAATAGTGAAGATTTCATCAAAGAAATCAGAAAAACACTGGATACCTTATCATGAAAACATGGATAATCCTGAATTACCAGAATAAGCAAACTAAGAAGAGGGGGACGAATATATGTATTCGGCCCCTTACATTTCTTCCGCCAATATTTCCCACTGTGCGTACAGTTCGGTCAGCGCCTCGTCATTTCCTTCTTTTTCCCGATTCAGCTCTTGCAGTTTGGCCACATTCGTACAAACATCCGGTGCACACATAAGTGTCTCAATCTCTTCATTGCGCGCTTCCAGCAGTGCGATCCGTTCCTCACACTTTTTAAGGTCGTTTTCGCGCTTACGTTTCGCGGCAGAGAGTTCCTTATGGGCCTTCCAATCCAGCTTCGTATCCGATGCCGTATTTGCGGTTCTGTCTTTGTTTGCATTTCCTGTAACAGGGGATAGGTTAAGGGGCGTGCTGTTGGATGTCCTGCCATCGGCTTTTTGGGCAGCAATCCGTGCCAGCTGTTCCTCCCTTTTTTCCAGGTAATAGTCATAATTGCCCAGATAGTTTGTGAGTACGTGGCTGTTTAAATCCAGAATTCTGCTGGCTGTCCGATTAATAAAATAGCGGTCATGGGAGACATACAGTATGGTGCCGGTATAGGCATTTAAGGCATCCTCCAGGATTTCTTTGGACATGATATCCAGGTGGTTTGTGGGTTCGTCCAAAATCAGAAAATTGGCTTCGGACAGCATCAGTTTCGCCAGGGAGATTCTGCCTCGTTCACCGCCGCTTAAGGTTCTGACTGTCTTAAAGACATCTTCACCAGTGAAGAGGAAGGCGGCCAGTGTGTTGCGTATTTCTGTGTTCGTGAGCGTCGGATAGTCATCGGAAATCTCATCGAAAAGCGTCTTTTCCGGATGCAGTACGTGGTGTTCCTGATCATAGTAACCAATCTCTACATGAGTTCCCAGCCGGATTATCCCCTGATCGGGAGGGAGCAGTTCATTTATCATCTTAAGAATCGTGGTCTTTCCGGTACCATTGTCACCGATGATAGCCACATGTTCCCCCTTTTTTATCTCAAAAGACAGATCGGTAAAAAGAGTGAGCGGTCCGAAAGATTTGGACAGAGATTCTACCTGCAGAACGTCATTTCCGCTGGGGAATTTAGGTTCCAGTGTCAGGTGCATATCAGCACGCACTTCCACAGGTTTTTCCAGTACTTCAATCTTATTCAGCATTTTTTCCCGGCTCTCAGCCCGTTTGATGGACTTTTCCCGGTTAAAGGATTTCAGTTTTTCGATGACGGCTTCCTGATGTTTGATTTCCTGCTGCTGTTTCATGTAAGCATGGTAAGCAGCTGTGCGCAGCATTTCTTTACCGGCGGCATAATCAGTGTAATTGCCATGAAAAACAGTGGCTTTGGTATGATCGATTTCAATCACTTTGTTGGCAATCCGGTCAAGAAAATAACGGTCATGGGAGACCAGAATGACAGCGCCCTTATAGTTCAGAAGATATGTCTCCAGCCAGGTGATGGAAGAAAGATCCAGATGGTTGGTTGGCTCGTCTAAGATAATCAGGTTCGGCTTTAGCAATAGTAATTTACCAAGCGCCACGCGGGTTTTCTGACCGCCGGAGAGCGTGGATACAGATTTATGAAACTCGGATTCCATGAAACCAAGTCCTTTTAACACACCTGTCAGCTCGCTTTTATAGGCATAGCCGTTGGCAGCCTCATAAGCATGTGTCAAAGAGGCATATGTGTTCATGAGCTGCTCTAAATGCTCCCCGGCGGCGGTCTTCATCTGCAGCTCGATGGTGTGCATTTTCTGTTCCATATCAATGATATCCTGTTTGACGGATAGAAGTTCTTCATAAATTGTATTTTCACCGGAAACGGCTTCATGCTGGGATAAGTAGCCCACTGTCTTGTCTTTGGAAATAGTCACCATGCCCTCGTCGGCTGTAAGTTCTCCCATGATGATTCTGAGAAGCGTGGTCTTCCCTGCACCGTTGATTCCCACGATAGCGGCCTTGTCATAGTCTTCTATATGGAAGGAAACGTTTTGCAGAACGGGGACCTCATGAAATGCTTTATTGATATTACTGACTGAAAGTATCACAGTATGTACCAAACCTTTCTGATAAATTATATATTATATCAGTTTACAGGCAGGGACAGTCTCTGTCAATTCATTGACATAATTTTAGCACAGTTGTATACTTATCTGGTATATAGGGAGTTTAAAACCGGGCAGTCCCGATTGCGAGATATGCGCTATGGTCTTGGGTGCGATCGGGAATGACGGCATAAAGATCATATGGATTTTGGGGAGGCGGCATCGTGGAAGAAAAGGAGATTTCACAGACTGTGGTCAGCCGTTTGCCAAGGTATTTCAGATATCTGGGTGAACTGAAAGATGAAGGGATAGAACGGGTTTCTTCACAGGAACTCAGTGACATTATGCAGGTGACAGCTTCGCAGATCAGGCAGGATCTGAATAATTTTGGCGGTTTTGGACAACAGGGCTATGGATACAATGTGGGATTTTTATATGATGAAATCGGTAAAATCCTGGGGCTTCATAAGGAGCACAATCTGATTATTGTCGGGGCGGGCCATTTGGGGCAGGCCCTTGTTAACTACATGAATTTTGAACGGCGTGGATTTTTGTTCCGTGGAATTTTTGATAAGGATCCTCAGGTCTGCGGCAGGAAGATACGGGGGATTACGGTACGTCCCATGGAAGAGATGGAAGCCTTTGTGCGGGAAAATGAGATTGATATTGCAGTGCTCACCATACCCAAAAACAGTGCGGTAGAAGTGGCGGAGCAGCTGGTAGACTGTGGGATCAAGGGAATATGGAATTTTGCCCATGTGGACTTGAGGGTTCCGGAGCGGATTCAGGTGGAAAATGTACATCTGTCGGATAGTTTGATGAAACTTTCTTATAATCTGTCTTCCCGGGAGAATGGGGACTAGGGCTACACAAGAAGAAGGGTGTGTGGGGGATGTCAAAATCAGATGAAGCATTTAAACAGGCGCTTATAGGCAGAAAGATTCCGATTCTGACACTGGATAATAAATGGCATAAACTGTTTACCCAGGCGGAATATTCTTCGGAAATTAAGAGCACGGAGAAGGAATTGAATGAATTGATCAGGCGTCAGGGAAAAGTAAACACAGAAAGTAAGGAAATCAAAAAGCTCAAAAAAAAGCTGATGGATGAAGTCGTAATCCTGGCTGATGAGATGGGAGAACATCCCACCAAAAAGCAGGACAAGGATATGACTGATCATAAGCGTCTGATCAATGAGTGTAATGAAAAGCTGGATGCTTACGAAGAGGAAATGGTGGAACTGCCGCGGCAGATTAATCAGCTGAACAATAAACTGATGGTCATCACCATGGAAGTCTGTTATAAGAAATTACAGGAAAACACAAAAGAACTTGAGGAGATAGAGCAGTGGATCAGTGAAATCAGAAGGGAACTGAAGAAGAAAGTGGTCCGCAAGCAGGAAAAGGAAGCCATGATTCATCGGCTTTATGCATATATGCATGATATTTTCGGAGCAGATGTAATTGAACTTTTTGACATGAAGTACGATCCGGATGAAAAATATCAGAAGAAAGCACAGGATAAGGAACAGGCTGGACAGACAGAAGGTGAAAAGTCGAAGGAAGAAAATACAGATGCGTCGAAATCTTAGGGTTTTGGCGCTTCCTTGCTTCCTGGGAAGAGGTTCTAAGCGCAGCAGAATCGGTAAGGCATATAGAAACGTTCGGTTCAAAATCAGCCGGATAGTCGGAGGGGATGATGAAAGAATATCTTGTGACTGCTTCACAAATGAAGCAGTATGACAGAAATACCATAGATTTTCACCATATGCCGTCACTTCTTTTGATGGAAAGGGCAGCTCTTGCAACAGTGGAAAGTTTGCAGGCTGTCCTGGGGAAAGAACATAAACACGTCCTGGTGGCGGCGGGCGGCGGGAATAATGGCGGTGATGGGCTGGCAGTGGGAAGATTATTATTGCTGCAGGGGTATTCTGTGGAGTTCGTTCTGTTGGCAGAACCACAAAACTGTACACAGGAGACAAAGCGCCAGTTGGAAATCCTGGAAAGCTATGGGGCCAGAATCTTTGGCAGAATGTCAGAAGTGACATATGATATGGATATAGTGATAGATGCCATTTTCGGTGTTGGGCTGTCCAGGCCGGTGTCGGGAAAATACGCAGAGACAGTGGAGCTGATCAATAAAAGGGATGCATTCGTATGCAGCTTAGACATTCCTACCGGAATCTGTGCAGATACGGGGGAGATATTGGGCTGTGCTGTGCGGGCAGATTTGACCGTTACCTATGGATTTTATAAGCTGGGTCAGATGCTTTATCCGGGGACCACATATTGCGGCAGGCTGGTCTGCGGTCAGATGGGGATTGATGAGAAAAGCTTCTTAGGGGAAAAGCCTGTCTGGTATACTTATTGCGGCACACAGAAAGGACTGTTGCCGGAACGTGCCCCGGATGGGAATAAAGGCACCTTTGGCAAAGCGCTTGTAATTGCCGGCAGTAAGCAGATCTGCGGTGCGGCAATGCTGGCAGCGAAAAGCACGTTCAGTACCGGTGCAGGCATGGTGAAGGTGGTCACGGCCACTGAGAATCAGAATGCTGTCCTACAATATGTACCGGAAGCAATGCTTGTGACCTACAATGCAGACGAATGGGAGACCAGGGATGAGAGTAGGATAGCGTTGGCAGTCAGAAACATGTTGGAGGAAGCCGTTTCCTGGGCTGACTGCATTTTAATCGGTCCCGGCATAGGACAGGAGAATACAGCAAGGCATCTGCTTTCCTATTGTATCAAAGAAAGCGACCTGCCCCTGGTAATTGATGCGGATGGACTGAACCTGCTGGCTGGGGATAAAGATCTGCAGGCATATTTGGGTCAGCAAAACAGACAGGAGAGAGACATTATCCTTACCCCGCACCTGGGGGAGTTTGGAAGGCTTTATGGTTGTGAGACAGCGGCTTGTAAAAAGCATTTCACACAATACCCCCATCTGCTGGCTGAGAGACTTGGCTGTACGATTATCTGTAAAGATGCAAGAACTATAGTGGTCCGGGCAGATTCACAAAGCTGTTATCTGAATATCACGGGAAATGCCGGCATGGCCACTGCCGGAAGCGGAGATGTGCTGGCTGGTATGGTGACAGGGCTTCTGGCCCAGGGTATGGATGGACGTGAAGCTGCAGAGATCGGGGTGTATCTGCATGGATTGGCTGGTGATTATGGAGCGGAGGCAGTCACGCAGGATGCCATGACGGCAACGGATATTCTTGCGCAGATTCCTGCCGCAGTCAGGGCATGCCGGCAGGAGGAACAATGTGGAAGATAACGGAGGAAAATATGTTAGACAACTATCAGCGGGTTTATGCTGCAATAGATCTTGATGCAGTCCGTCACAATATGGAACAGATGCATCAGAACCTTTCTGTGGGAACGAAGATAATGGGGGTCATTAAGACCGATGGCTACGGTCACGGAGCCGTGCCTATCGGCAGGGAGCTGGAAGGCATTCCCTATGTGTCGGGCTATGCGGTGGCTACGGCAGAAGAAGCATTTATGCTGAGAAATGCAGGGCTTAAGAAACCGATTTTGATATTAGGGTATACCTTCCCTTATAGCTATGAAGAAATCATACAGCGGGAGATATGTCCGGCAGTATTTCGCATGGACAGTGCAGAGGAACTTGCTGCCTGTGCCCGGAAGGTTGGCAAAAAGGTCCGCGTGCATGTGAAAGTGGACACCGGGATGACAAGAGTCGGCATTTGTCCGGATGAGAGCGGACTCACCTTTGTGGCGAAGCTGATACATATGGAAGGAATCGAAGTGGAAGGAATTTTCACGCATTTTGCCAGGGCAGATGAGGCAGATAAAACCAACGCCAGAGAACAGCTTGCGCGTTTCCTTGGGTTTGCGGAGCGGGTTGAGACCAGATTGGGCTGCCGCATCCCCGTCAGACACTGTTCCAACAGTGCCGGGATTGTAGAGCTGCCGGAGGCAAATCTGGATGTGGTCCGGGCCGGCATCACGCTTTATGGACTCTGGCCTTCCGAGGAAGTTTCCAGGGATATTATCTCACTGCAGCCGGTACTTTCTTTAAAGAGCCATGTGGTCTATGTGAAAGAAGTGGAGGCGGGTGTGCCGGTAAGCTATGGCGGTACCTATGTCACCAAAGCGAAGACTATGATTGCCACCATACCAGTGGGGTATGGAGACGGGTATCCCAGAAGTCTGTCAGGAAAGGGCTATGTGCTGATCCGGGGAGAAAGGGCCCCGATACTTGGAAGAGTATGCATGGATCAGTTCATGGTGGATGTCACGCATATAAAGGGTGTGGAATCCCAGGATGAGGTGACGCTGCTTGGCAGAGATGGTGAGGAGGAGATCAGCATGGAACTGCTGGGTGCTCTCTCCGGCAGATTTAATTATGAACTGGCCTGTGACCTGGGCAAACGAATCCCCAGAGTATATCTGAAAGACAGAAGAATAGTGGCAACAAAAGATTATTATAATGACTGATTACCCTTTGGAGAAACTGGCAATACTATTGCTGGAAATCATATGGATTGCTAGATTGATCAAAGGAAGTGTAGGTAATGAGAAGAGGAGATATTTATTATGCAGACTTAAGGCCGGTAATCGGCTCTGAGCAGGGCGGCGTGCGTCCGGTGCTCATTATACAGAATGACGTGGGGAATAAACACAGTCCGACTGTGATCTGTGCGGCCATCACTTCAAAGATGAATAAGGCAAAGCTTCCCACGCACATAGAACTGAATGCAGGCAAATATGATATGGTTAAGGATTCTGTGATTTTGCTGGAACAGCTTCGCACGATTGATAAACAACGGTTGAAGGATCGTGTCTGTCATTTGGATCACGATATTATGAAAGCGGTCAATGAAGGACTGATGATCAGCCTGGAACTGGGTACATAAGATGGCTGGTATTTGACACACATGATAATCCTTGCTATATTTATAGGAAAAGTATTTATGAAGAAAGAGGGAATAACATTTTATGGAAGACGGTGCCTCGGGCAGTAACAGTATGATTTGGTTTCTTGTTATGCTCATATTGGAAATGGTATTTTACGGCTTTAGTTCTGCCATGCAGAACCGCAAAGTGATCGACAGGGAGGAGAACGGCGAAGGCGAGGAAGCAGCCCAGACAGGTCCCTCCCCCAGACGGCAGGCAAGGCTTACCTATATGCTGGATCATCATGCAAGGTATGCCACTGCGACGCAGCTTGGTGTGGTCACGATCAATCTTTTGCTTGGAGCATTCATCTTATATCGGCTCAATGGGTATTTTACCAGCTGGATTGCCAGACAGATGATGGAGAAAATAGCAGGACTGCTTACCTGGCAGAGTCAGCTGCTTGCAGGGATAACGGCTGTGGCGGCGACGGTCTTTCTCTTATACATAATCATGACCATCGGTGTGATGGTACCGAAAAAAGCGGCATCAAAGCACCCCGATATATGGATTGCCTTACTGATAACGCCCTTTTATTATTATGTGCGGATTGTGGCTCCTTTTTGTGCGCTTGTGTCTGTAAGCGCCAGGGCGCTTCTGCATCTTCTGGGGGTGCGGGATGCGGATGACAGGGAGGATGTGACAGAAGAAGAGATTCTCTCCATGGTCAATGTGGGCCATGAGCAGGGTATTCTGCATGCAAATGAAGCGGAGATGATCAATAATATCTTCGAGTATGGCGACAAAGAAGCCAAGGACATCATGATCAACCGGAATAACCTGATCGGTATGGATTGTACCATGACCCTGCAGGAGGCGGCGGCTTTCATTGTGGAAGCACACAACAGCCGGTTTCCTGTCTATGACGGAACCATTGACCACATTGTGGGTATTCTCCATCTGAAAGATGTGATGCGTATGCAGATGAATGAGAAGATGAAGAACAGACCCATTGGCAAGATCAGGGGTCTTCTCAGGGAGCCCCGCTTTATTACCGAGAAGCGAAAGATCAATGATTTATTCCAGGTCATGCAGAAAGAAAAAATCCAGATGGTCATTGTCATAGATGAGTATGGACAGACCGCAGGGCTTGTGGCGCTTGAAGATATCTTAGAGGAGATTGTGGGTAATATCCAGGACGAGTATGATGTGGATGCTACTTATATCAAGGAGAGCGGCACGGACAAGTATGTGATACAGGGGATGATGCCGTTAGAGGAACTGGAAGAGCGGCTGCAGATCAGTTTCGAGGATGAGCCGTTTGATACGGTGAATGGCTTTGTTATCTCAAGATTAGAACATATTCCTGAGGAGGGAGAGGATTTTGAGTTCACATATGAGGGTTATACCTTCCGCATCCTGGAAGTAAAAGAGCATATGATTCAGAGTGTACTTGCCAGGAAGGAAGTGGAAGAACCTCTTTTGGCCGGGAAGGCTGAGGTTGAACAAAAGAAGAAAAAATGATATGATAGGGAATCGAAAGAAAGGACGGTAGAGGATATATGTCAGGACATTCAAAATTTGCAAATATCAAACATAAGAAAGAGAAAAACGATGCGGCGAAGGGGAAAATCTTTACCATCATCGGCAGGGAGATTGCAGTAGCTGTAAAGGAGGGCGGACCGGATCCGGCCAATAACTTCAAGCTGGCGCAGGTAATCGCAAAAGCGAAAGCCAATAATATGCCAAATGATACTATTGACAGAGGTATCAAGAAAGCAGCCGGCGAGGGCGGGAACGTAAACTATAAATATGTTACATATGAGGGCTATGGACCCAATGGGATTGCCATTATCGTGGATGCCCTGACGGATAATACAAATCGAACTGCAGCTAATGTTAGAAGCGCTTTTACCAAGGGACAGGGCAGTATCGGTACCCAGGGCTGTGTCTCCTTTATGTTTGATAAGAAGGGGCTTATCATCATTGATAAAGAAGAATGTGATATGGAAGCGGATGACCTTATGATGACGGCGCTGGATGCCGGGGCGGAAGATTTCCAGGAAGAAGAGGACAGCTATGAGATTTATACAGATCCCGATCAGTGGAGCGAAGTGGATGCTGCCTTGCAGGAAGCGGGGATTACGCCGATATCCTCAGAAGTGACCATGATTCCCCAGAACTGGGTGGAATTGACGGATGAGACAGCCATCAAGAATCTACAGCGCACACTGGATCTGTTGGATGAGGATGACGATGTGCAGGCAGTATATCATAACTGGGATGAATAGTATTAAGAAGAAGGTATCATGTGCTGGTTGAAAATGCGGCAACATGGCATTATGGAGGTTTAGGATGAAAAAGGAAACAATCTGTATACAGTCCGGTTGGAAGCCTGCAAACGGTGAGCCGCGGGTGCTGCCGATTTATCAGAGCACAACTTTTAAATATGAAAGTTCTGAACAGATGGGACGTCTTTTTGACTTGGAGGAGAGTGGATATTTTTATACCAGATTGCAGAATCCCACCAATGATTGTGTGGCACAGAAGATTTGTGAACTGGAAGGCGGTGTGGCAGCCATGCTCACATCTTCCGGACAGGCGGCCAATTACTATGCAGTGTTCAATATCTGTGAGGACGGTGATCATGTGGTGATGTCTTCTACAGTCTATGGCGGTACATTTAATCTTTTGACCTGTACCATGAAAAAGATGGGGATTGCGTGCACGGTAGTAGATCCGGATGCATCAGAAGAAGAGCTGGAGAGGGCATTTCAGGAAAATACGAAATGTGTGTTTGGGGAGACCATCGCCAATCCGGCGCTTGTTGTATTAGATATCGAGAAATTTGCCGGACTGGCCCATAAACATCAGGTGCCTCTTATCATAGATAATACGTTTGCCACCCCAATCAACTGTAATCCTTTTGTGTGGGGAGCGGATATTGTGACCCATTCCACCACCAAATATATGGATGGACATGCCACATCTGTGGGCGGATGCATCGTAGATTCCGGTAATTTTGACTGGGCGGCATATCCGGATAAATTCCCGGGACTGTGTACACCGGATGCCTCTTATCATGGAATTACTTATACAGAGAAATTTGGCAAAGCAGCCTATATCACCAAGGCCACCAGCCAGTTGATGCGGGATCTGGGGTCTATTCAGTCTCCGCAGAATGCATTTCTGTTAAATATAGGATTGGAAACACTGCCTCTTCGGGTGGAGCGGCATTGTGATAACGCATTGAAATGTGCCGAATATCTGGAAAAACACGAGAAAGTGGCTTGGGTAAATTATCCTGGACTGCCGGGGAACCGATATTATGAACTGGCACAGAAATATATGCCAAAGGGTAGCTGCGGCGTGATTTCATTTGGCCTAAAGGGCGGCAGAGAGGCCGCAGCAAAGATGATGGATCAGTTGAAGCTGGCAGCTATTGTGACCCATGTGGCAGATGCCAGGACCAGTGTGCTGCATCCGGCCAGTCATACACACAGACAGATGAATGATGCGCAGTTAAAAGAGGCTGGTGTTGCCCCTGATCTGATTCGTCTTTCTGTGGGAATTGAACATATCGACGACATTATCGGAGATCTTGAACAGGCACTTGCGAACATCGATTAGAAAAGGATGTAAGATATGACTTACCGTAAAACGTGGTTTAGCTATGTGCTGTGGGTACTTTACGCAGGGCTTTGTGTGATGATGCTGACATTTGCAAGCCGATGGTTTATGCTTTATACCGGGACGAGTTCTTTTGTCCCGGTATTCGTAGTGAGCATATTTTTGGTATTTCCAGTGCTTATGGGTATCTATATACTGCTTCGGGTGGTTTCTTGTAAAATCCGTACAAAATACAACATACAGACACATACGCTGGCAATGTTTGAGGCATTTGTGGTGGCAAGTTGTTTTGTATTTGGCACACTGTATCGACTACGTGCAGCTTTGGTTTCTACCCTTGATTATTCTTTCCAGGAATCTTTGGAAACGGAATATTTTGAGATGGCTATTGTCCGGGCAGGTGAGATGATTACACCTATGACACATGGCATAGGATATCTGTATGTGGCCTGTCTGTCTGCCGTTATGTCCTTTTTAGGAAATAAAATACTATCAGCCATGTTCCTGCAGGCTGTCCTCCAGATTATATCTCTTGTCCTGGGTTATCTTGTGATCCGGAAGTCCGCAGGCAGACTGCCGGCCTGTGTGGCGCTCATATATCTGGCTTTTTCCAGCGCATATGTGAGCCGGATCGGCGTGATAGATCCCGAATGTTTCTATTTTTTGTTTTACCTTCTGGGCATGTATCTGATTGTGAGCGTTGTAAAGAATTATTGCCGCAATGATTATGTTAAGAGTTTTGCGGTGTGGGTTTTCATGCTTCTGGGAATTGTGCTTGGTCTGCTGATTTATCTGGATATCAGGTCGGTTACGCTGCTTTTCTTCCTGACAGGGATTTTTACAGGGAAAAAGGAAGAAGATGAGGAGCTGCCGCCAATTCATGTGGGACAGAATATTCTGGTTTTCGGAGTGGCGGAGATTTTCTGTGTCCTGACCTTTTTTGCAGCCTTTCTGGTAGATGCGCTCTGCTATGGCACAGAATACATGGCGGAACTCTCAGCATGGGGGAACTTTTACCTGAGTAAATCATGGGGGAGCATACTTGCCTGTATGGAGCAGTTTATGAGGGATTTCCCGGTTAATATACTGCTGATTATGGCGGCCTCCTTTTTAGTTTTTGAATTTCAGAGAAGTGGAAAAGAGCAGAATTATACGTTGTGGATTCTTCTGTGTGTCTGTACGGCACCGACGCCGATGACAGGATATGGCGTGCTTCCCTATGGAACCATTTCCCTGTTTATCTGGTGTGTGTTGGCAGGTCTTGGTCTGCAGAACTGTATTATGGGCGGCAGCGCCCGGGTGGTGCAGGCGAAGATTGAGGAGATCAATGCGGCGGCGCAGGCACAGATAGAAGAGACGGAGAAACCGCGGTTCATCGAGAATCCGCTGCCGCTTCCCAAAAAACATGTGAGGCGGGAGATGGATTATGAGTATCCGGTGGCACAGGAAGATATGAAGTTTGACATAGAGGTGGATGAGACGGACGATTTTGATATTTAGAACTTCATGTATATGTATATTTTGCATTGTATAGAGGAAGACTATGAGAGAATCACTTGGTGGTTCTCTTTTTTAATAATGGAGGGACAGCATGGGAAATAACAATCATAAAGGAAAAGACTGTCACAGAAAAGGAAACGATGACAGGGACAGAGAAAAGAATCCGGAAGAAAAACGAGATAAGGAGAAGCATAAGGACGAACGGATAGAGAACGTGGGACAGGTGACCTTAGATGAAAATAAAGATCATCATAAGATTCACCTGATTACCATCATCGGAGAAATAGAGGGACACGATAATCTGGGAAGCTCCTCTAAGACCACCAAATATGAGCATATTCTGCCGCAGCTTGCAGCGATTGAGGACAGCGAAGAGATTGACGGTGTTTTGATTTTATTAAATACCATGGGCGGTGATGTGGAGGCAGGACTTGCCATCGCAGAAATGATTGCTTCGATCAGTAAACCAACGGTATCTCTTGTCCTTGGCGGGAGCCATTCCATTGGTGTGCCCATTGCCGTGAGTACAGATTATTCTTATATTGTGCCAACAGGAACGATGGTCATTCATCCGGTGCGGTTGAGCGGCATGGTGATTGGCGTGCAGCAGACGTTTGATTATTTCAAGCAGATTCAGAACCGTATTACGGGATTTGTGTGCGGACACTGTAAGATAGCGAAACCACGTCTGGAAGAATTGATGATGGAAACAGGAATGCTGACCAAGGATGTTGGAACGGTACTGGTCGGCAGGGAGGCAGTGGAAGAAGGAATCATCTGTGAAGTGGGAGGAATCCGTGACGCCATAGCCATGCTCCATGATATGGTAGGGAAGAAAAAGGCAGACACAAAATAAGGGATGACAAGACAAAATGAAAATGCTATACTAAGATGGGTTAGCGTGAGAAAAACATTAACCAACGCTAAGGGAGGCATTATATCATGGCAGGGCAGGGGAACAGACAGTCGACTGCGAAGAAAAAAACAACCAATACTACCGGCAGAGGCAGTGCCAGAACCAGTTCCGGACGTACACAGGCAGGCAGAAATACTGCATCTGCCAGGAAAAAACAGACACAGCCCATGGATCTGGCAATCCGTAATGAGATTCTGCTGATTGTATTTGCAGCTCTTGCCCTTATCTTATTTTTGTGTAATTTCGGTATTGTGGGGAAAGCCGGCAATGCGGTGAGGGATGTAATGTTCGGTATTTTTGGCCTGATGGCTTATATTGCGCCGGTCATTATCTTTCTCATGATTGCGTTTGGCATGTCCAATGTGGGGAATCACATTGCCACCAGAAAACTGGTTGCAGGCATTGGCCTGTTTATGCTGGTCAGCATGATATGCGAATTTTTCAGTGCAAACCCTGCGCTGGCTGAGAGTTATCAGTTTCAGGAGATTTACAAGCGATGCAGTGAACACCACAATGGCGGTGGGATCCTGGCCGGCTCTTTAGCCTATCTATCCTGTAAGTTCTTAGGAATAGTTGGTACAGTTCTGGCTATTTTGGTCCTGGCTATTATCTGCCTTGTGGTGGTTACAGAGAAATCCTTTATCGGCGGTGTGGCCAAACAGGGACGCCGGGTCTATGAACGCTCTGTGGAGGACGCCGCTTATCGGCGGGAACGGGCCAGGGAGAGAAGAGAGGCACAGGAAGAAAAGCGGGCCAAAGAAGAAGAACGCCGGAGAATACGTGAGGAAGAAAAAGAAAACGAAAAACTTCTTCGGATGGACAAGAAAGTATCGGGTGTCATGATTGATACGGCGCTGGATAAAGATCGTGAGAAACAGAACTTTGAAAGAACCAGGGATGATATCCATGAGATAACACTCAATACAATGGAAGAGGAGGAATATCAGGAGCCCGAAGAGAGAACGTCAATGCGGGAGTCCCATTCTTATCACTATATTGAGCATGAATCGGACGCATTAGATGAGATACATGCCAATGAGACGCATGAGGACGGAATCTATCCACAGGGGTGTGAAGAAGAGGCGCCTCACATTTATGGACAGTCAGCCCAGACAGAATCTGGATTTGCGGAAGAAAGGGAATATGAGGCTCATAAACCACAGGATTCCTATACAAGACAGATGGGCAACCGTATGGCCCCGTCATCTGGCAGAGAGCGTCCGTCAGCGGCGAGAAGCAGTTCTGGCGTGACTGCGGGGACAGGTTCCGGGGCGAAACCTGAGGTACATAGAAAAGAAGACGGTAAGAAAGTATATAAGTTTCCGCCTTACGATCTGCTTGTTAAGGGCAAGAACAAGAACGGCGGCAATGCTGACAGGGAACTGAAAGAGACAGCGATGCGTCTGGAACAGACCCTGGATAATTTCGGCGTTAAGGTGACTGTGACCAATTATAGTCAGGGACCTTCTGTCACCCGCTATGAATTGCAGCCGGAACAGGGTGTGAAGGTCAGTAAGATTGTGGGACTTGCAGATGATATCAAACTCAATCTGGCAGCTACGGATATCAGAATCGAGGCGCCCATTCCCGGCAAGGCCGCGGTGGGCATCGAAGTACCCAATAAAGAAAACATGGCGGTTGCTTTCCGGGATCTGGTGGAGTCTAAGGAATTTAAACAGTTTCCCTCCAACCTGGCCTTTGCAGTGGGAAAAGATATTGGCGGTCAGACGGTTGTCACGGACATTGCCAAGATGCCGCATATGTTGATTGCCGGTGCCACAGGTTCCGGTAAATCGGTCTGTATCAATACGATTATCATGGGAATTTTGTATAAAGCAAAGCCTGAGGATGTGAAATTGATCATGATCGATCCCAAGGTGGTGGAACTGAGTGTCTATAATGGGATTCCCCATCTTCTGATCCCGGTGGTGACCGATCCGAAAAAGGCTGCTGCTGCACTGCACTGGGGTGTGGCAGAGATGACAGATCGTTATAAGAAATTTGCTGACTTTAATGTGCGTGATCTGAAAGGTTATAATAAGAAAGTAGAGAGTATGCAGGCGTCCGGGGATCCGGAAGCGCCTGAGAGGCTGCCGCAGATTCTGATTATTGTAGATGAGCTGGCAGATTTGATGATGGTTTCCCCGGGAGAGGTGGAAGAATCCATCTGTCGTCTGGCACAGCTGGCAAGAGCCTGCGGGATTCATCTGATCATCGCTACACAGCGTCCTTCGGTGGACGTCATCACAGGTCTGATCAAGGCCAATATGCCAAGCCGGGTCGCTTTTGCAGTTTCCAGCGGTGTGGATTCCCGTACCATTCTGGATATGGTAGGTGCGGAGAAGCTGCTTGGCAAAGGGGACATGCTTTTCTATCCCCAGGGCTATCCGAAGCCGGCCAGGGTGCAGGGTGCCTTTGTGTCGGATAAGGAAGTATCTGATGTGGTGGATTTCCTAAAGAACCAGATGCAGGGCGAGGCTTACAGTGAGGATATTGAGGAGCAGATTAAAAATATAGGAAGTGAGGGCGCTTCTTCCGGTCCGGGCGGCGGTGAAGGCGGCGCAGCGTATGATGAATATTTTGCAGAAGCAGGCAGATTTATCATCGAAAAGGATAAAGCTTCCATCGGCATGCTGCAGCGTGTCTTTAAGATTGGTTTTAACAGGGCCGCACGGATTATGGATCAATTGTGTGAGGCTGGCGTTGTGGGAGAGGAAGAAGGTACCAAACCCCGTAAAGTACTTATGAGTGCGGAAGAATTTGAACAACTGACAGGTAACTGATGAGATCGTGAGAAGGGCAAGCGCGTTGACACAGCAATTGTCCTGTCACGAAGGCATTGAAAACAGAAAGGCGGATGTGGCAATGAAGACAGACATTGAGATTGCACAGGAGGCTGAACTTATTCCCATTGTTGATGTGGCTAAGCGCATCGGTATTGAGGCGGATGATCTGGAACTCTACGGAAAATATAAGGCAAAGGTTTCAGATGAGTACATAGAAGCAGTGAAGGATCAGCCGGATGGCAGACTGATTCTTGTGACAGCCATCAATCCAACACCGGCAGGAGAGGGTAAGACCACCATCACGGTAGGACTGGGAGAAGCGTTTGGCAAGATGGGCAAGAAGGCAGTTATTGCTTTAAGAGAGCCTTCTCTTGGACCCTGCTTTGGCATAAAGGGCGGTGCTGCCGGCGGCGGATATGCCCAGGTGGTGCCCATGGAGGATTTAAACCTGCATTTTACCGGTGATTTTCATGCCATTACCTCTGCCAATAACCTGCTGGCAGCTCTTTTGGATAATCATATACAACAGGGAAATGCGCTGGGGATTGACCCCCGGCAGATTGTCTGGAAAAGATGTTTGGATATGAATGACAGGGTGCTGCGGAACGTAGTGGTTGGCCTTGGCAATAAGACTGACGGTATGGTGCGGGAAGATCATTTTGTGATTACGGTAGCCTCGGAAATTATGGCTATACTTTGTCTCGCCACAGATATCAAGGATTTAAAAGAGCGATTGGGTAAGATTATCGTTGCCTATAATTTCCAGGGAGAACCGGTGACGGCAGATGACTTACAGGCAGTGGGGGCAATGGCGGCCCTTCTGAAAGACGCCATGAAGCCCAACCTGATTCAGACACTGGAGCATACACCGGCGTTGGTACACGGCGGCCCTTTTGCCAATATTGCTCATGGATGCAATTCCGTAAGGGCTACGAAAACAGCATTAAAGATGGCTGATTATGTGATCACAGAGGCCGGATTTGGAGCTGATTTAGGGGCCGAAAAGTTTTTTGACATCAAATGCCGGATGGCGGGGCTTAAGCCGGATGCGGCGGTGCTTGTGGCTACGGTTCGGGCATTGAAATATAATGGCGGTGTGGCGAAGGAAGATCTTTCCCAGGAGAATCTGAAAGCTTTGCAGGACGGCATAGTCAATCTGGAAAAGCATATCGAGAACTTACATAAATACGGCGTGCCTGTGGTGGTTGCTTTAAATGCCTTTATTTCGGATACACAAGCGGAAATTAACTATGTGAAGAAGTTCTGTGAGGACAGGGACTGTGAGTTCGCGTTGGCCAGAGTCTGGGAACAGGGCGGCGAAGGCGGTCTTTTGCTGGCGCAGAAAGTATTGTATACACTTGAAAATAAAGAAAGCCGCTTTGAACCAATATATGAAGATGAGATGCCGCTCATGGAGAAAATAGAGACGGTGGCGTCACAGATTTACGGCGCAGGCAGTGTTTCCTATGCACCGGCGGCGAAGAAGCAGCTTACAAGGCTCGAAAAAATGGGATTTGGCAGCCTGCCTGTATGTATGGCCAAGACACAGTATTCCCTTTCGGATGATCCCAACCTGCTTGGCAGACCGGTTGGGTTTGAGATGCGCGTGCGGGAGGTGTACGTATCTGCGGGAGCCGGGTTCGTTGTAGTGCTGACCGGAGATGTGATGACGATGCCGGGACTGCCTAAGAAACCTGCGGCCTATCAGATTAATGTGGAAGAAAACGGAAAAATAACAGGATTATTTTAGGATATAAACTTACCTTCTGGTCAAAAGAAAGGAGATTGATAATATGCCACAGATCATTGACGGGAAACTGATCTCAGCACAGATTAAGGATGAGGTAAAAGAAAAGGTTGCACAATGGAAAGCACAGGGAACCACTGTGTGTCTTGCCGTAATCCAGGTCGGTGCGGATCCGGCATCCAGTGTATATGTAGGAAATAAAAAGAAGGCATGCGCCTATGTGGGTATCGACTCCCTTTCTTATGAACTGCCGGAGCAGACTACGCAGGAAGAATTACTTTCCCTGATTGCGGAATTGAATGCAAAGCATGAGGTAAACGGCATCCTTGTGCAGCTGCCTCTTCCGGGACATATAGATGAGGATGCGGTTATACGGGCCATTGACCCGAAGAAGGATGTGGACGGCTTTCATCCCCAGAGTGTGGGGGCCCTGTGTATCGGGCAGCCAGGATTTGTATCCTGTACGCCGGCGGGAATCATTGAACTTCTGAAACGTTCCGGTATTGAGATTGCAGGGAAGGAATGTGTGGTGATTGGAAGAAGCAATATTGTTGGGAAACCAATGGCAATCCTGCTTCTTCGGGAGAACGGCACGGTGACGGTAACACATTCCAAGACCCGGGATCTGAAAGAAGTTACACGGCGTGCTGATATCCTGATTGTGGCAATCGGCAGACCGAAGATGATTACCAGAGAATATGTAAAAGAAGGCGCAGTGGTGATAGATGTGGGTATTCACCGCAATGAGAATAACAAATTGTGCGGCGATGTTGATTATGAAGATGTGATGCCTGTCTGCAGTGCAATCACACCGGTTCCTGGGGGCGTAGGTCCCATGACAATCGCTATGCTGATGTATAATTGTGTCAGGTCAATAGAACTACAGTGATGACCATAAAGTAGAAAGAGGGAACGGCCTATGAAGTGCCCCCATTGCGGAAATGAATTAAAAGAGGGTTATCTGATTTGTGAAAAGTGCGGGGAAGAGATTCGTATTGTTCCGGATTTTGAGCCTGAGATAGAAAACAGTATAACAGAGACGTTATCCACGCTGGCATCTATGCAGGAGGGAAAAGACACAGAAGAAGTGCCGGCGGTGGATCAAACACAAACAGAACTCTTTACAGAGTCAGAAGATATGGCCGGAAGCGGGGTTAAAAAGATATGGATAACTCTGGTTCTTGTATTGTTGTTCGTGATTGCCTTTATCTCTTATGGCCTTTACTCGTATCACGTGCAGACAATCGACTTTCAGCTGAATAAGGCCAGGACCTATGCTGACAGGGGGGCTTACAGGGAAGCTGTGGACTGTCTGGAGGAAGCCTATAGGAAGCATCCGGAAGTGGCGGAGATTCTTTTCCTGGAAGCGGATTATTACTATCTGCAGGCAGATAATGATGCTGCGCTGTCTGCGTTAATGCGGATAATCGGGGACGAAAGGTACGCCAGTGAGGACGTGGAGGAAGCCTATGATAAGATGGTTACAATCTACGCAAACATGAAACAGTATGATAAAATCAATGAACTTTTGCGCAGCTGCCCGGATGAGCGGATTGTGACCATGTTCCAAAGTTATCTGGCCATGGAACCGGAATTCAGTTATGTGGAAGGCAGTTATGCGGAGGTGATTCCGCTAAAATTAAGTTCCAACACAGCTGGAACAATTTACTATACCACGGACGGCTCAAAACCAGATAAAAACAGTCAGATTTACACAGCGCCCATCTTCCTGGAGACCGGGGAATATACGATCAGCGCCTTTTTTGTAAATGACTATGGCATCGAGAGTGAGGTTGTGACAAAGACGTATATTATTAATCTTGCCGTTCCCACCGCACCGGAAGTGGAGCTATACAGTGGAGAATATTCACATGCCATGATGATTGCGGTGGAAGAGACAGAGGGGTGTAAAGTCTATTACACCACAGATGAGTCGGAACCTACGTCGGACAGCGTTCCTTATACGGGCCCGATTCCGATGCCGCTTGGGACGACGCTCTTTAAGTTCGTCAATATCAGTGAAGAGGGCATTTCCAGTGAAGTAACCCTGCGTACCTACACATTAAGGCTTCGGGGGGCTGTCTCTACAAGTCAGGCAGTCAACAATCTGGTGATAAGACTTGTGGAAACAGAATACCTGGAAGATGCAGCTGGGCATAACAAACGGCAGAGCGGAACACTGAGTTATCAATTCAGTTCCGTGCTGCTCGTTGGCGGGGAAGATTATTATACAGTCTATGAATATTATGACGACGGTACAGGATTATTAAGCCGCACGGATAAAGTGTTCCTGGTACAGGTTTACACGGGAGAGGCGGCCCAGCTCAGTTATGATACCAAAGGAAACTTTGTGGCAAATCCCATATAAAACTGTTGCAAAAGGTCGAAAGTTCCTATATGATAATCTACGGACTGATTTAAAAGACTATGTAACAATGCAGAGGAAATCGATCAGGGAGGATAAGTAAGATGTATAAGATCATAAAAGCAGAAGAACTGACGACGAACATCTACCTCATGGACGTGGAAGCGCCCCGTGTGGCCAAGTCCTGTCAGCCGGGACAGTTTGTTATTGTCAGGATGGATGAAGACGGAGAGCGCATTCCGTTGACGATTTGTGATTATGACACAGACAAAGGGACTGTCACCATTGTATTTCAGGTAGTTGGTGCGGCTACCGAGATGATGCGGCATTTACAGACAGGGGACAGTTTTCACGATTTTGTGGGGCCTCTTGGCTGTGCCTCTGAGTTTGTAAGTGAAGATATGGAAAGCCTGAAAAAGAAAAGGATCCTCTTCGTGGCTGGCGGACTTGGTACGGCGCCGGTCTATCCGCAGGTAAAATGGCTGCATGAGAGAGGGATTGAGGCGGATGTCATTGTAGGGGCAAAGACCAAAGACCTGCTCATCATGGAAAAAGAGATGGGGGCTGTAGCCGGGAATCTCTATATCACCACAGACGATGGCTCTTATGGCAGGAGCGGTATGGTTACCAAAGTGATCGAGGATCTGATCGGGCAGGAAGGAAAACAATATGATGTATGTGTGGCGATAGGTCCCATGATCATGATGAAGTTCGTCTGCCTGACAACGAAAAAGTATGAGTTGCCTACCGTTGTCAGCATGAATCCTATTATGGTGGATGGAACAGGTATGTGCGGTGCCTGCCGTCTGACAGTGGACGGGGAAGTGAAGTTTGCCTGCGTGGACGGGCCGGAGTTTGATGGACATAAAGTGGATTTTGATCAGGCGATGAAGCGTCAGCAGATGTATAAAACACGCGAAGGCAGAGCATTTTTGAAGGCCCAGGAGGGAAATACCCATCATGGCGGATGCGGTAACTGCGGAGGTGATGAATCATGACAACAGATGTGTTAAAGAAAGTACCTGTCCGGGAACAGGATGCAAAGGTACGTGCTGCGAATTTTGAGGAAGTGTGCCTGGGTTATGATAAAGAAGAGGCAATGTGCGAGGCAACCCGCTGTATCAACTGTAAGAATGCCCAGTGTATCAAGGGGTGTCCGGTAGCCATCAACATTCCGGGATTTATTGAGAAAGTGAAAGAGGGAGATATCGCTGCCGCTTATCAGATTATCAGCGAAGCGTCAGCTCTTCCGGCAGTCTGCGGACGTGTGTGCCCACAGGAAAGTCAGTGTGAAGGCAAGTGTATCCGCGGCATCAAAGGCGAGCCTGTTTCTATCGGTAAACTGGAGCGCTTTGTGGCTGACTGGGCCAGAGAGAATCAGATCAAACCGGAAGGTGCGAAAGAGAATAAGAACAGGAAAGTAGCCGTAATCGGTTCTGGTCCGGCAGGTCTTACCTGTGCGGGTGACCTTGCTAAAATGGGCTATGAGGTAACTATTTTTGAGGCGCTCCATGAGCCGGGCGGCGTGCTTGTGTATGGTATCCCTGAGTTCCGTCTTCCGAAACAGGATGTGGTGGCTAAGGAGATTGCGAATGTGAGATCTCTGGGCGTTAAGATTGAGACAAATGTGGTGGTAGGGAAATCTGTCACCATTGACGAACTTATGACAGAAGAAGGATTTGATGCCGTATTCATTGGTTCCGGTGCAGGACTTCCGAAATTTATGGGCATTCCGGGAGAGCAGGCGCTTGGCGTTTTCTCCGCCAATGAGTATCTGACCAGGAGCAATCTGATGAAAGCTTTTGATGAGACCTCCAATACGCCTATCATGCACGGAAAGAAGGTAGCCGTGGTGGGTGGCGGTAATGTGGCCATGGATGCTGCCAGAACGGCACTTCGTCTGGGAGCGGAGGTGCATATTGTATACCGCAGAAGTGAGGAAGAACTTCCTGCCCGTGTGGAAGAGGTACATCATGCGAAAGAAGAGGGAATCATCTTTGATCTTCTCACCAATCCCACAGAGATTCTGGAGGACGAAAACGGCTGGGTTTGCGGTATGAAGTGTGTACGGATGGAGTTGGGTGAGCCAGATGCTTCCGGCAGACGCCGTCCGGTGGAAATCAAAGGTTCTGATTTTGTGATGGAAGTGGATACAGTTATCATGTCCTTGGGAACCTCTCCGAATCCGCTTATTTCTTCCACCACAGAGGGCCTTGAGGTGAATAAGCACAAGTGTATCGTGGCCGAGGAAGACTTTGGTAAGACCACCAAAGAGGGTGTCTATGCCGGCGGCGATGCAGTGACCGGTGCAGCCACAGTTATTCTCGCTATGGGAGCCGGTAAAGCGGCAGCGAAAGGTATTGATGCATATCTTTCCGGGAAATAATATCAAAGGATAATCATGAATGGATAGTCTGTCTGCCGCCAATCTGGCGGCAGGCTTCTTTTTGGGAAGATAAGAGGATAACTAAGAAATTCTTAATAATTTATATGGGCCATCTTTAAGGATTGTCCGATAAAATAGTATAAGACAAGCAGGCTTGTCTTAAAAGGTTGAGATTCCCCAAAGCGGAATCAGGGAGATTAGTATGAATCTGATGGAAAGAAAAAACAGGAAAGATGAGCAAGAGGAGCAGTATCAGCGGTCATCAAAAGAAGAGGACCTGGAAGTACTGGATTTCAATGAACCGGAAGAAGAGGATGAAGAAGAAGACGGCGGCCTGCAGGGATTATTGCGCAAACCTTATATGACAACAGTCCTTATGGGAATCATTGTGGTGCTGCTGCTCTGCATTATTGTTCTGCTGGTGTTCATGCCTTCCCGCAAAGATTCCATACCGGCTGACGCGGACACAAATCTACAGCAGAATATTACAGACTACGCAAAGGAGCAGAAAGAGAAAGAAAAAGAAGAGGCAGAAGATAAGAATTCGGAGGCTGTCGTTGTGAAGCCCTCGGCACAGGAGACGGTTAAAGAGGAGCCGAAAGAAGAAACGGAAGAGGAAGAAGAGCCGGAAACGACTGAAAAGCCGGAAGCGGCAGACAGTGATAAGACGGCTGTTGTAGTCGATATTGAGGATGAGAACGATGAGGCATATACCAAAGAATTTATTTTAAATGAGGCGTTGCCTTATTTTGCAGACAACAAGCAGGATGCTATCTGGGATCTGGCCCACCTGAAACGTTATGTCAAATTGTCCAAAGAACTGGAGGGAACAGGGAAGTTCTATTATCAGGGAGATGTGGACGGTAACGGCAGGCCCAACGGCAAAGGGCTGGCGATTTATGAACAGAACAGTTACTACTATGGAGAATGGAGCCATGGGGTCAGAAGCGGCCAGGGCAACTGGTTCCGATTCTATATCGGTATGCGGAACAAGACAAACGCCATGGGCAAGTATATGGCGCACAGTTACAGCGGTCATTGGGAAAATGATCTTCCTAACGGCGACGGTGCAGAACACTATGAAGTGGATATTTCTAAATTAGAGGGACATACCAGAATCCTGCAGAATGTGGTGGGGAATTTTACGGATGGACTTTATGACGGCGACATGTATGCCAATACGGTTGATTATGTAGGCAATGTGGAAGAGTGGAACGGCGTCTGTGACAATGGAGTCTTTACCCTGTGGCGGGATATGAGTGCCATCGGAGAGTGCTCCGTGTGGCAGAACAGGGATGATACATCTCTTTGTATGGACATTGATAAGTCCGAAAATAAGAATCAGGGCATAAGAGAATTGTTAAAATAAGGCAGATAAGGTTGCATTTCGTACAAAATGATTATAAAATAGAACCGTGCAGTTGTTTTTTTGGACAAGTTTTCTGAATTTCTGAGATAAGGAGGGTGCGGTCATGCCCTGGTGTCCGGTGTGTAAGAATGAGTATCGGGAAGGAATCGAATTTTGTGCGGAGTGTAAAGCGGCACTTGTGGAAAGTCTGGAAGAAGAGGTATATCAGCCTTTTATCTTTGGGGAACAGGAGAAGATGATACGGCTGCAGGAGTTTCTCAATTATGGAAACGCAGGAATAGAAACGAAGCTTACACAGGATGAAGAAGAGCATGTATACCGGCTTTCTGTGCGGGATTGTGACAGGAAGAATGCCGTCAAGGCAGCACAGGTCTTTCTGGCGGGAGAAGCTTCTGCGCAGGTAGAAGAGACAACCCAGGAACCCTCTCAGGACAATGAGGAGAAACAACCGCAATCCTATCACTATTATCAGAACAGCGCCGCCAGGGCAGAGGATAACAGGTCTTCGGCATACACGCTGCTTGTGGTGGGCGGAATGGGATTTGCGGCAGTGCTTTTGGTTTTCTTTAATGTGATTCCCTTTTACCGCAATGCAGGAATCAACAAGTATCTGGTGTGCGGCATTATGGGGGCCATGTTCATTCTGTTCCTTGTCTTTGGTGTTTTATCCATGCGAAATTCCAAAGTCCTGTTTGTCAAGGCAAATACTGAAAATTCCCTGCTTGCAGAGATGACCAGATGGTGTGAGGCGAACTTAAATGCGGAGGCATTGGATGCAGAACTGTTTCAGGGAGAAGAGGTCGCCGAAGAGCAGAAATATTTTATACGGGCTGAGAGAATGAAAGAATTGATCAATGATAAATTCTTGAATCTGGATGAAGCGTTTGTGGAACATTTTGTGGATGAATATTATCAGGAATTGTTTGAGAATACATGAAGATTACGGTGATTACAGTTGGCAGGCTGAAAGAAAAATTTTACCGGGACGCGGTGGCCGAATATGAAAAAAGGCTTGGCCGGTATTGTAAGTTGGAAATTTTACAGGTGGATGATGAGAGGACGCCTAATAAGGCATCGGAGGCGGAAGAAGATCTGATTCTCAGGAAGGAAGCGGAACGGATCATAAAGCTTCTGAAAGAGGATGCCTGTATTGTGACGTTGGAGATTGCAGGCAAAATGTATGATTCGGAAGCGTTTGCGCATATCATAGAAAAGCGGCAGACTGCCGGCATGAGTCATATACAGTTCGTGATCGGCGGTTCGCTTGGTCTCCATGAAGAGGTATGTAAGAAGGCTGACTTGGCGGTCAGCTTTTCTAAAATGACATTCCCGCACCAGTTGATGCGGGTTGTTTTGTTGGAGCAGATTTACCGGGCTTACCGGATCATTCATGGGGAACCTTATCATAAATGAGGCAGGAGCCCAGAATAATGTTTACGCGCAGAAAGCAGTGCAGAAATGAGGACGAATATGAGAATGTATGACCTTATCATGAAAAAGAGAAATGGCGGTACCTTGACAGAGGAAGAGATCAGCTACATGATTGCTGCGTATACTGCCGACAGGATTCCGGATTATCAGATGTCGGCCATGATGATGGCCATATATTTTAAGGGGATGACGCAAAAAGAGACCGTGGCGCTCACAATGGCTATGGCACAAAGCGGTGATATGATGGATCTTGATGGCATTGAGGGTGTGAAAGTAGACAAACATTCCACAGGCGGAGTGGGTGACAAGACGTCTATCGCCCTGACGCCTATGGTGGCTGCCTGTGGGGTGAATATCGCCAAGATGAGCGGCAGGGGACTGGGACATACTGGCGGAACCATAGATAAGCTGGAAAGCTTTGAAGGATTTTCCACAGGCATTACAGCAGAACAGTTTAAACGCCAGGTCAATGAGATCGGCATAGCCATTATGGGGCAGACGCTGGATATCGCACCTGCGGATAAGAAGCTATATGCGTTGCGCGATGTAACGGCCACAGTAGATAATATGTCACTGATTGCCAGCTCCATTATGAGTAAGAAATTAGCTTCCGGGGCAGATGCCATTGTGCTGGATGTGAAGACTGGCAGCGGGGCCTTTATGCAGGAAGAAGAGGATGCCTTTGCACTGGCAAGGGAAATGGTCACCATCGGTAACAGAGCGGGCAGAAAGACGATTGCCGTGGTGTCGGATATGGATCAGCCTCTTGGCTGTGCGGTGGGCAATGCACTGGAGGTGCAGGAAGCCATAGCCACTCTGAAAGGGGAGGGACCGGAAGACTTTACAGAACTTTGTATGACACTGGGATCTTATATGCTGATCGCAGGCGGTCAGGCAGAAGATGAGAAGGAAGCCAGAAAGATGCTTGCTGCAGTTATTGCGGATGGCAGTGCCCTTAAGAAGCTGGAAATGTTTGTACAGGCGCAGGGCGGAAATCCAGCGGCGGTGCTAAATCCCGACCTTTTGCCAAAGGCATCCATTGTGGAAGAGATTCCAGCGCCCAAAGATGGATTTATCGGGAAGATAGACTGTCAGGAAATTGGCATCTGTTCCTTGATACTAGGTGGCGGCAGAGAGACCAAGGACAGTGCCATCGATCTGTCAGTGGGGCTTGTTCTGCACAGGAAAACGGGAGATGCCGTAGCTTTTGGGGAATCATTGGCCACGATTTATGCCAATGACCGTAAGAAGCTGGATATGGCCAGGGAACGCTTCCTGAACGCCTATCACATTACGGAAGAAAAGGTACAAAAGAATGCTCTCATCAAAGGGATCGTAACGGAAGCATCATAGTTTCGGCACAAGGGCGCATTTATCTTATACCATAAGTCATGAAATCCAGGATTCTCACATATAGTGTACCATGAAAAGAAATCATAAACGGCCACCTTTTAAAACACTGTCTGATTCCAAAGAGCTGATTGTGGAATCCTTAAAACTCCCCAAGGATACCATGCTCGGGGCTGCTATTGTCACGATAACGGGAAATAGAGAGGCATTTATAGAAAATTATAAAGGAATTCTGGAGTATACCAAAGAATCTATTGTCCTGCAGGGCAAAAACTGTAAGATAAGCTTTGAGGGGAGAAATCTTTCCATAGATTATTATACCAATGAAGATATGAAAATAAGCGGTAACATTGATGCTGTGAGATATTTATGACAGGGAGGGTGTCATGCTTCATTGGATACAGTATATCAGAGGCTATGTGACGATTAAAGTGTGGGGATATTCCACAGAACGGCTTTTGAATCTTTGTGGCAACCATGATATTCTGGTCTGGGGAATCAAAGACCAGGGAGATCATACCATTATGAACATCAGTGTGCAGGGCTTTTTTGCATTAAAGCCGCTGCTTAGAAAGACAGGTACCAGGGCAGCCGTCTTACAAAGATATGGACTGCCTTTTTTTGTGTCCGGAATGTGCCGCCGTAAGATTTTTGTTATCGGGCTGATCGGCTGCCTGCTGTTTTGGATGATAACTTCGGACTATATCTGGAATATCAGGATAGAGGGCAACTTTGCGTTGACAGAAGACGTGCTGATGGATTACCTGGAAGAACAGGGCGTGCATACTGCCATGAAAAAGAGCAAGCTTAAGATAGAGAATCTTGAGCGGGCGCTTCGGGAGGATTATGACCTGATTACCTGGACTTCTGTACAGCTCAAGGGAACCACACTGTTAATCCATATCAAAGAAAATGAAATGCCAGAATATGACCAATCTAGTCAATCGCAGACGGAAGAAGGCATGGATCTGGTGGCTGCCAGATCCGGCACCGTCTCTTATATGATAACAAGAAGCGGTGTGCCAAAGGTGGCGCTGGGGGACACGGTAGAAAAGGGAGATGTGCTTGTCAGTGGTGCAGTGCCGGTTTACAATGAGGATACCACAGTGCGCAAATACCAGTTTGTGCAGGCAGATGCAGATATTATCCTGCGATATGGGGAAGATATTTCTGTAGAAAAAAATTTGGTTTATGAGGAAAAGCGCTATACCGGAGAGCAGGAAAATATCCTTGTACTTGGCGCCGGAGATAAAGAGTGGGGCCTTAGATTGAGAAAGATTCCCTATGCATCTTATGACAGCAGCGAGGAAAAAAAGCAGGTGAAACTTTTAGACCATCTGTATCTTCCGTTTTCTTATGGACATAAGACCGTGAGGGAATATGAAATAATAGAACGGAAATATACGGAAGAAGAGATGAAAACATTGATGCAGGAAGAGTGGGATAAAATTATCTCAACTTTAGACGAAAAAGGGGTACAAATTGCGGAAAAAAATGTTACAATAAGAAAGAATGATGCAAAATGGGTATTGAATGCCCATATGCAGCTGGAAGAGTCTGCAGTGGAACTGGTTCCTACCAGTACAGAGCCGGTGGTGGAAGAACATGTACAGGAAGAAGCGGCAGAATAAGTTATAAACCGGAAAGGCGATATTAAAAATATGGGAGAATATACCGTCAGTATAGATGTGCCTGTGGCGCACATGCAGAATCTGTTTGGAAAGTTTGACTCACATATCAGAAAAATAGAGGATGATCTGCATGTGGTGATTATAAACAGGGATGGCGCGGTGCGGATAGGCGGTGAGAAAGAAGCTGTGGATCAGGCGGCCCGCATTGTGCAGGAACTTCTTGCCTTATCAGAAAGAGGAAATATCTTGGAGGAGCAGAATGTAGAGTATGCCATAGAACTTGGCAGGGAACATCATGAAGATATGTTATTGAAGATGGACAGCGACTGTATCTGCCACACGGTGAGCGGTAAGCCCATCAAGCCCAAGACACTTGGGCAGAAACAATATGTGGATGCCATCAGGGATCACATGATTGTATTTGGAATCGGCCCCGCAGGTACCGGTAAAACATATCTGGCCATGGCCATGGCGGTGACTGCCTTTAAAAATAACGAAGTCAGCCGTATTATTCTCACAAGACCCGCTATTGAGGCCGGAGAGAAACTGGGTTTTCTGCCGGGAGATTTACAGAGTAAAGTGGATCCCTACTTAAGGCCGCTTTATGATGCCCTCTATCAGATTATGGGAGCCGAAAGCTTTGCAAGAAATACGGAGAAGGGGTTGATTGAAGTTGCGCCGCTTGCCTACATGCGAGGCAGAACACTGGATAATGCCTACATCATTCTGGATGAGGCACAAAACACCACACCGGCGCAGATGAAGATGTTTCTGACCCGTATCGGTTTTGGTTCCAAAGTGGTGGTCACAGGAGATGCTTCCCAAAAGGACCTTGCACCGGATGCCAAATCCGGTTTGGATGTGGCGGCCAGAGTATTATCGAAAATAGATGACATTGCCTTTTGTAAGCTTTCCAGCAAAGATGTGGTAAGACATCCGCTGGTACAAAAGATTGTGAAGGCTTATGACGATTATGAGGCAAGAGAAGCAAGATACAGTGAAAAGAAGAGAAACAGGAACTATGAACGTGGAAAAAAGTAAGAAGAATGTATGGAAAAGAATATTGATTTTTACGCTGATGTTTATAGCCGCCGGCGGCATCACATATTTTGGCTGTCTGTTCTATCAGACCAAGACAGACATGCTTTTGCGGAATACGGTGATGATTCTTGCGGGAACGGGCGTAGTGATTTTTTCATTTGTCTTAAGTGAGATCAACGGGTTTTTTGTATATCATAATGAGGGACGTTATGGCAGATTTGCATTCATGTATATCATCAGTCTGGGTGCGGCTGTATTCCTTCCCTATCTCCCGGTAGCAGGCTGGCCCTTTTTGGTTATCTTCATACTGCTCGGCGTGTTCAGCAATGGCATGACAGGGCTTGCGGCGGGCAGTCTGTGTCTCTTGCTTTCTGTGAATTTTGCAGGGTGTGATTACGCTATATTCTGGCTGTATTTTATCAGCGGTCTTGCCGGTATCTTAGTCTTCAGCACATTGGATGATGATTTCAGGGTGGGACTTCCCCTGTTGATCTCCATACTGGTATTGGCATTATGCCTTATGGGCAATGTGATTTTATTCGTGAATGCAAAGCTTTCCATCGGACAGTTTACCATTCCGGCAGTGAACCTGATGGTCTCCTGCATTTTATTGTTAGTCAGTCTTAAAATGTTCAGTTCCACGGTGATTCACCGGTATAGGGAACGATATATGGAAATCAATGACCCGGAGTGTCCCCTCCTTGTACAGTTGAAAGAAAAATCTAAAGAAGAGTATTATCATGCCATTCACACGGCATATCTGGGTGATAAGATTGCCAAGAGCCTGGAGATTGATGATGCGGCGGTGAAAGCCTGCGGATATTATCACCGGATCGGTACTCTGCGGGGAGAGAATACCTGGGAAAATGTGTCTGCTATTTGTGATGAGTATCATTTCCCGCCGAAGACGAAGAGCATTCTCAAAGAATATGTGGATGTGGATGCAAAAGTGGTGTCCAAGGAGACCATTGTGGTGCTGTTTGCAGACTGTATTGTATCCTCAATCCTGTATCTGTTTGAAAAAGATCCCAAGGCAGAGCTCGATTATGCACAGTTGATAGATACAGTGTTCCAGAAGAAATTTGAGACAGATGAACTGTGGGGCAACGAGATTTCCCTGGCACAGCTCCACGAGATGAAACGGATTTTTATCCAGGAGAAACTTTATTATGACTTCTTACGTTGAGAACGAGACAGACGTTACTTTTCCGTTTGATTGTAAAGCACTTTTAGACCGGATTATGAAGCAGGTTATGGAAATGGAAAACTGCCCCTATGAGACTTCGGTAAATCTCCTCATAACAGATAACGAGGGCATCCGGGAATATAATAAAAATTACAGAAATATAGATAAGGAAACAGACGTACTTTCTTTCCCGAATGTATTTTTTGACAAAGCCGGGGATTTTACCTTTGCGGCGGACCATGAAATGGATTGTTTTGATCCGGACAGCGGAGAACTTCTGTTAGGAGATATCATTCTGTCTGTGGATCGGATCAGGGAACAGGCTAAAGAATATGGACACAGCCTGCTTCGGGAATTTGCTTTCCTGACCGCACACAGTATGTTTCATCTGTGCGGCTATGATCATATGGCGCAGGAAGAGGCGGCATTGATGGAAAAGAAACAGGAAGATGTACTGCAAAGGCTTAACATTACAAGAGGATAAACTGCAATGGGTGTACAATTCATGATGAAAAATATAAAAAACCAGATTGTCATGTCTGCCGGAATCATCTCTTACATGATTCTGCTGTTTATGCGGATTCCTCTTGCCAATATTATAGGAGATGCCGGAATGGGGCTGTTTGCTCCGGCTTTTGAGCTTTTTATTGTAATCACGCTGATCACTTCATACAGTATGTCAAAATCCATGTCAGGACTCATCCGCTACCGGGTAAAGAGAGAAAGGTACCGCAATGCCGGCAAGGTGTTCCATGCGGCCTTCTTTCTGAATCTCTTTATCAGCGCAGCTGCTTCGGGAATACTCCTATTATTGTCTTCCGTAATTGCTGATGTGCTGGTGCTTGAACATTTAAGCCGTATGGCGCTTTTGGCAGCGGCACCGGCAGTTATATTTGCGTCATTGATCGGCACGTTCCGGGGATACTTTAACGGATATGGACTGGGTGTTTTAGTTGCCCATTCCCAGTACATTGAGAAGATATCCATGGTAATCTGTGTCCTTTTGTGCAGTAAGGCTTTTCAGGAATATGGTGAGAATGTGGCCGCCTTATTGCAGTCGGATTCCTATGCTTATGCCTATGGGGCGCTGGGGGCCATGCTGGGGGTGGCGCTCTCGCAGGTTATTACGACAGTTTATCTGCTGGTCATTTATGCGGTCTATTCCGTTACCCTGCGGGGACGGCTGGGACAGGACAATGGCAAGAGACTGGAGACACAATATTCGATTCAGAAGATGATTCTGTCCAGTCTGGTGCCGTTATCTTTGGTTGCCGTATTCTCCAATCTTTTTATGCTTTTTGACCAGCGTTTTTTTAATTATTATATGAATGTGTCAGGACAGGGGGAAGTGCGTACCAGACAATGGGGCGGTTACTACAGCAGATTCGCAGTCATGATTGGTTTGGGTGCTGCAATCTGTTGTATAGTGGTTCTTCCGATGATCGGAAAAGTCGGCAGTTCTTATGACAGGGAAGAATATCGTCCCATGCGGGAGAGGATTGGCAAGGCAGTGCGCAAACTCAGTATCATGGCGTTTCCGATTACCGTTTATCTGGCGGTGCTTGCACAGTCCTTGATTCGCTTGTCCTATGGTAAAAAATCAGCAAGCATTGCAGCCAAAGAGGTCAGTAAATTATTGGTCTTTACAATGCATGAGGGAGCGATTGTCATTGTGTTATTTGGCTTCTCTTTCCTGTTTGGCCAGCTTCTGTATAAGCTGAATATGGTGCGGGAACTGTTTTTTACGGTGATGATCTCCTTTCTTGTCCATTTGGCGGCAGGATATCTATTGGTACATAAGCTTCTGCTGGGCATGACCGGGCTGATTGGTGCGCTGCTTCTTATGTTTGGGGTCTATGCATCCCTTTCCTTTGTTTTTGTCAGCAGACACATCCGATACAGGCAGGACTGGCTTACGGGTGTCACTTTCCCTGCGATTGCTGCAGGAGTATCCGGTGTGGTGGTCTTTCTTCTGCAACTGGTACTTACGGAAGCCGCAGGCGATCTGATCACCGTTTTAGTCGCTCTGGTGGTGGGGGTATTTATCTATATATTCCTTCTCATGGCGCTGCGGGTGATCGGGGAAGCGGAACTGTCCAGAATGCCGCTTGGATTTTTCTTTATCCTGCTGGGTAAGAACCTTGGTATTTTATAAGATGATGAAGGAGTAAAATGGTTTTGTCTGAATAAAAATCAGGAATTGACTGATACTGATTACAGGAAATCCGATAAAAATCCGTATTGCTTGAGGATTCCGCAAACGGAATCATGGAGGTTAGGATGAAACTTGTAAGACGTATCAGTTTTTTGCTGGTTCTGTCCGGCGTGATGTTGGGACTGGGCGGCTATGGAGCATTGAAAGCAGAAGAGTTCTTTTATCCAAACAAATACCAGAACCGGGATAAACATGTACAGACCCCAAAGGTGACGAATACAGCACAGGAGGAATGGCCAGAAGAGCAGGTCATTGAAGCGGCTGTGGAGGAAAAACCTGTGGTGACCGCGGATACACTGTACTTGGTGGAGACAGTAGATCTCTCCGAGGGAAAAGTGGATGAGAAAGAGGAGAGTATGCCGGTCAGATATATCGGCCTTGACAGAGAAGAACTGTTGGAGGAACTTTCCTTTTATGACAGCAATCCGCCGTTGACAGAGTTGGAACTTGGATTTGAGTCGATAGAGCTTACGGCTTTTTCTAAAGACCGGGTGGCCATCTGCAAATATTACCGTCCCAAGAAGGAGAACAGAGGCTTTTATCTGATGGTGGCTGATCATTTTATTGTGGTCTATGAGGAGGATAAACAGACACTGTATATGAACACGGACATTCTCTTAGAGAGTCTTGATGATGCCTTGCAGGCACAGATAATCTGTGGGAAATATGTGGAAAACGAAGAAGCACTGTATCGTTTTCTGGAGTCTTATTCCAGTTGATGACATAAACGGCAGCGCAGATTTGTGCGCTGTCTCAACAACGTTGAAACAGATATATGCGCAGAAATGAGGATTGGCATGAACAATAAGATTGCAGTAGTTGGCGGCGGGGCAGCTGGTATGATGGCAGCCGTGCAGGCAGCCAGGGCAGGAGCCCTGGTCACACTCTATGAAAGAAATGACAGAATCGGCAGAAAAATCCTGTCCACAGGAAATGGGAAATGTAATTTCTCTAATGAAAACATGAATCCGTCCTTTTATCATGGAAGCGGCAGGGAGCTTATTTCCGGCATATATGGGATCTTTGGCGTATCCGAGACGAAAAGATTCTTCCAGGAGCTGGGGATGCGGATAAAGACCGTAAACGGATATCTGTATCCGGCCAGCGGCCAGGCGGCCACGGTACTTGATCTGTTTCGTTATGAACTTGCAAGACTTTCCGTGGATATACATACAGAGCAGCAGATTACAGCAGTCAAAAGCAACGGGAGCCGCCTTCTTGTGGAAGCAGGTCATGACAGCAGGTCGTATGATGCAGTCATTCTTACCTGTGGCGGGGCAGCGGCACCTGGTACGGGTTCCGACGGTGCAGGTTTTCAATTGGCCAGACAGCTTGGCCATAAGATCATACCTGTGGTGCCGGCGCTGACGGCGCTGCGCTGTCTTGAAGATTACTATAAGCAGGTTGCCGGGGTTCGATGTGATGCGAAGATCACATTGTATCTTGATGGAATAAAGTGCTGCGAAGAGCGGGGAGAGTTGCAGTTGACGGATTATGGAATTTCCGGCATACCGGTCTTTCAGATCAGCCGCCATGCAGCCTATGCCCTGCGGGAGCAGAAGCGTGCCACAGTAAAGATCTGCTTCCTGCCGGATCTTGATGAAAGTGTCTGTGATAAGTTCTGGCAGGAACGTTGGGAGAGGCAGAGCAATCAGACAATGGAAATGTTTCTGACTGGATTAGTCAATAAAAAGATAAACATGCTTATGCTGCGACTCACAGGAATCAAAGCAACTGAGATTGCAGAAAATGTGTCTGCCAGTGCGCGAAAGAAGCTGCAGAAATTGTATCATGCGCTGGCGGTGGAAATTAAGGGCACAAATCCTTTTACACAGTCTCAGGTAAGCGCTGGCGGTGTGGATTGTAGGGAAGTGACAGAGAAACTTGCCTCCAAGATTGTGCCGGGCGTCTACTTTGCAGGAGAGATTTTGGATATAGACGGTATCTGCGGGGGCTATAATCTGCAGTGGGCCTTCAGCAGCGGCACTATCGCAGGGCGGGCTGCCGCAGCACAGGATCCGTTGTTTTAGCATAAAGAAAGAGAAAGTATACCATAATGATTCGTATCAATCAGATAAAAATGCCGCCGGAGCATACCCAAGAGGATATTAGGAAAAAGGCTGCCAAAGTCCTGCGGGTTGCCCCTGACAAAATCAAGGATTTACAGATTATAAAGAAATCCATAGACGCCAGGAAAAAGCCTGACATATATATTGTCTATACGGTAGATGTGGCAGTGTCAGAGCAGGATAAGGTATTATCTGCCTGTCATGGCAAGCCGGGACAAATACAGGCAGTTACAGTAAAAGAGTATCAGTTTCCTTCTACAGGCAGTCAAGTGCTTACAAACAGACCGATTATTGTAGGTACGGGGCCTGCGGGACTGTTCTGCGGTTATATGCTGGCAAAACATGGCTATCGCCCTATTCTGTTGGAACGGGGGCAGGAAGCGCAGACACGGCTTGCAGATGTGGAACGGTTCTGGCAGGAGGGAGTACTCAATCCTGACTCCAATGTACAGTTTGGGGAGGGAGGGGCAGGTACCTTCTCGGACGGCAAGTTAAATACCCTGGTGAAAGACCCTTTGGGCAGAAACCGGGAAGTATTGAAAATACTGGTACAGGCCGGTGCGCCGGAGGATATTCTGTATGAGGCTAAGCCGCATATTGGCACAGATATTCTTGTGAAGGTAGTGACAAATCTGCGCAGACAGATTCAAAGCTTTGGCGGCGAGGTGCGCTTTCGGACAAAAGTCACAGACCTGATGATCGCTAAGAATCAGGTGCAGGGTGTGAGGATTGAGGATGGCAGCTGTATAGAGAGCCAGGTGGTGATTCTGGCTATCGGACACAGCGCCAGGGATACTTTTCATATGCTTGCACAAAACCAGATTCCCATGGAGGCAAAGGCCTTTGCAGTAGGACTTCGCATAGAGCATCCAAGAACTCTCATTGACCAGATACAGTATGGCAGGGGCGCAGACGGGAACCTGCCGGCAGCAAATTATAAGGTGACGGCTAAGACAACAAGTGGCAGAGGGGTCTATTCTTTCTGTATGTGTCCCGGCGGCTATGTGGTCAATGCTTCTTCGGAACCGGAAAGGCTGGCTGTTAATGGTATGAGTTATCGCGGAAGGGATGGCGCTAACAGCAACAGTGCCATCATAGTCACCGTGACACCGGAGGATTACGGGGGAACAGGTCCCCTTGCGGGTATTGCCTTTCAGCGCAGACTGGAAGAGAAGGCTTATGAAATCGGGGCCGGGACAGTACCGGTAGAGCGGTATGGCGCCTACCGCCAGGCCGTGCTTGCCAGAAACAGTCACAAAGACGGAAGCTGTTCTCAGGATGCCCTCGGGATGGCAGGTACAGAGAATGCTTTACCCATAGCACAGATAGCGTCAGATTATCCGGCGTTCTCGCCAGCCATTAAGGGACAATGGCGCATGGCGGCTGTGCATGATATTCTTCCGGATGCTCTGAATGAATCCCTGGTGGAAGGTATTGACTTAATAGGTCAATCTATGAAGGGATTTGCCGATGCCAATGCTTTCGTTTCCGGTGTTGAGAGCAGGACATCTTCACCGGTGCGGATACTGCGTGATAGTACGGGACAGTCAGCCACAGCCGGGCTTTATCCCTGTGGGGAGGGCGCCGGTTATGCCGGCGGCATTACCTCTGCTGCCATGGACGGCATCCTGATAGCAGAAAAAGTTGCCTCTCTCTACAAAACTGTGATAGAATGAGGCTTGCGGATAGCAGGCCAAGAAGGAGAAACAGTAACGATGGAAGACCATAGAATACATATGAAAGATAAAAAGAGAGTCGTGGTGAAGATTGGCTCCTCCTCCCTGCAGCATAAGGAAACCGGGGATCTGGATTATACCAAACTCGATGTGTTGGTGCGGGAGCTGTGTAATCTTCGCAATCAGGGCAAAGACGTGGTGCTGGTAACTTCCGGGGCGATTTCTGTGGGAAAGAAGGCGATCATGCTGCCGGAGAATGAAAAGGATAATCCCATCGCTGTCAAACAGGCCTGTGCGGCTGTGGGACAGGCACGGCTGATGATGACCTATCAGAAGATTTTTGCAGAGTATAATCAGGTGGCGGCCCAGATTCTTATGACCAAGAATACGATTGTGGATAATCTGAACCGCTTTAATGCACAAAATACTTTTGCAGAGTTATTTAAGCTGGGGGTGATTCCGATTGTAAATGAGAATGACACTGTGGCCACTTATGAGATTGAGATTGGTGATAATGATACCCTGTCGGCTATTGTGGCATCCCTGATAGACGCGGATATGCTGCTTCTGTTGTCAGATATTGACGGGCTTTACACGGACGATCCCAGACAGAACCCGGATGTGAAATACATCGAAGTGGTGGAGGAACTCACGGAAGAATTGATGAACATGGGCAAGGCGTCTACCGGTAGCAGTGTGGGAACCGGCGGGATGACCACCAAACTGCAGGCGGCAAAGATTGCCAACAGTATGGGGGTTGATATGGTCATTGCCAACAGTGAGGATATTAAAGTAATTCACCGGATTTTAAGCGGCCAGAATATTGGCACCTTATTTCTGGCACACAGGGACGATGCGTTTGATCTGCCCTTATATGTACAGCAGATGCATAAGAAGTAACGGCCTGCAAGAGGCACGGGAGAAAGGCAAATCCTATGACAGTAGAACAGATGACAGCGCGAATCAACGAACTCTATCACAAATCTCAGAAAGAGGGCCTGACCGAAGCTGAAAAGGAAGAACAGGGCAGACTGCGGCAGGCTTATGTAGCCAATGTGCGCGCTAACTTAAGAGGCCAGCTTGACAATATCTCTATTGTGGAGAAGGACGGAACGGTCACAAACCTTAGGGACAAAAAGAAGGCGCAATCTCTGTCAAAAGAAGAGGTCCGCAGAACATCCTTACAGCGAAGGGATGCCCTCCCGGCACAGGAGAGAACCCGGTACAGCCGGGAGATTATGAAAAACATGACCTCCCTTGCCTGTTACCAGGAGGCAGATGCACTTCTTGTGTACGCCAGTTACCGCAGTGAAGTAGACACCTTCGAACTGATGAAGCAGGCGCTTTTGGAGGAAAAACTTGTTTTCGTGCCGCGGGTGGAAGGACGAGACATGGAGTTTTATCAGATAACAGATTTATCAGACTTGCAGGAAGGCTACCGTGGCATCCTGGAGCCCAAGGCAGGCAGATCCTATCCTGAATATCTTTTACAGACGACACATGTCCTTATGTGCCTGCCAGGCGCCGCTTTTGACAGGGCTCATCACAGAATCGGATATGGCGGCGGCTTCTATGACCGTTATCTGGAAAAGCTTGGCAGTTCTAAAGACCTTGGAAAGATACAGCTTACCACCGCAGCCCTTGCATATCAATGTCAGGTATGGGAGCAGATTCCCTGGGAGTCTCATGATATGACTCCGGATATGATATTGACGGAACAAGGATGCCTATAAAATGTTTGCATATATCAGACAGAAGAACAGGAAAGTGGATAACCAACAAACAGCCGGAGGCAGAACGGCAGAATGGAGTTTACCATGATACAGGAATATTTAGACACTCTTGGCAGGCAGGCTGTCAATGCCAAACAAACATTACAGGGGCTTACCGGAGAACGCAAGATGCATGCCTTGGAACAGGTGGCCGCAGCGCTTATCAAAGAACAGGAAAAACTTCTTGCGGCCAATGATAAGGATTATCAAAGAGCCCGGGAAGCAGGCATGTCACAGGGCTTGTTAGACCGCCTGAGATTGAATCCTGACCGGATTAAGGCTATGGCTGAGGGGCTTAGGCAGATTGCCGCACTGCAAGATCCCATTGGGGAGATTATAGAGAGCTTTGACCGGCCAAACGGTCTTCATATTGATAAAGTCCGTGTGCCCATGGGCGTGGCAGGCATCATCTATGAAGCCCGTCCAAACGTGACAGCAGATGCCTTTGGACTGTGTTTTATGACTGGCAATGCGGTGATTTTAAAAGGCGGAAAAGACGCCTTTTATTCCAATCAGGCCATCACGGCAGTGATTCAGGATACCCTGGAAAAGGAATCTGTCTGTGTCCATGCGGTTCAGCTGATTGAAAATAACGACAGAGAGGTGACCACAGCTTTCATGCGTCTGAAAGAATATGTGGATGTATTGATTCCGAGAGGCGGCGCAGGGCTGATCCGTTCCGTTGTGGAAAACAGTACGATTCCTGTAATTGAAACCGGCACGGGCAACTGTCATATTTATATTGATGAAACAGCAGATCTGGAAAAGGCAGTTCCCATTGTTCTCAATGCCAAAACCCAGCGTATTGGTGTCTGCAATGCCTGTGAATCTCTATTGGTGCATGAGAAGATAGCCGATAAAATTTTACCCTTATTGGGCAGGGCACTGCAGGAAAAACAAGTGGAAATACGCGGGGACGCAACGGTCCTTTCACAGATTCCAGGAGCCGTGGAAGCCACAGAAGAAGATTATGGCAAAGAATATCTGGATCTGATCATTTCTGTCAAGACAGTCTCTTCCCTGGAAGAGGCCATTGCTCATATCAATGCTTATAATACAGGCCATTCTGATGCCATTCTCACGGAAAATAAGGAAAATGCAAAGAAGTTTTTGCGGGAAGTGGATGCTGCCTGTGTGTATGTGAATGCATCCACTCGCTTTACCGATGGTTTTGAATTCGGGTTCGGCGCGGAGATCGGCATCAGCACCCAGAAACTGCATGCACGCGGCCCTATGGGACTTCGGGAGCTGACAACTTACAAATACCAGATTACCGGAGACGGACAAGTACGAAAATAGGGTTGCCTTTTTAAGTAAAACATTACTAAAAAATACAAATATTTTTGGTAATGTTTTATTTTCTTGTCCGAAACATTACTACTTTTTCCTAAATGAGGATTATGATATAATTCATATGTAATAGAGGGGCAGGAGTGAAATCTCCTTTTATAATCAGGTATAGGGTAATATAAATACTTAGAGAAGCAGGAGAAGAATGTATGAAGGACAAAAAAAGATTAGGTGTCATGGCACAGCTGGTGATGTTGTGCGCAATTCCAATGATTATCATGGTTCTCGTGGTTACGGTCTATGCCATTGGTAAGATGCGGAGCATGGTGCAGGACACTACCATGGAAGGACTGGAGAATCTGTGTCAGAGTATTTACGCAGCTTATGAGGCTATCGATTCCGGCGATTATCGGCTGGAGGGCGATATGCTGTATAAGGGTGATTACTGTGTCACAGAACATGAGGAAGTGATCGACAATTTTGTAAAAGGGTCTAATGCAGACGTCACTATTTTTTATGGGGACACCAGACGGGCGACCTCTTTGCGGGATAAGTCCACGGGAGAACGTATTCTGGGAACCAAGGCTTCTGATGCGGTTATATCCACGGTCATCAAGGAAGGCAAGACTTATGAGACCAGCGATGTGATAATCAACGGCGAGCAATATTACGCATTTTATATGCCGGTATTTGACTCTGCTGGCAAGTGTGTGGGAATGGTATTTGCCGGCCAGCCGGCCACAGAGGCAACTGCCCAGATCAACCAAAGCACAATGATGATTCTTGGCATTGCCGTACTTATTCTGATTGTTGCGCAGATTGTCTGTATTCGCATCGCACGGGCACTGGCGAAAGTAATTGTACAGTCTGAGGAGATTCTCATATCTCTGGCGGATGGTAATCTGAATCTGCAGGTCAGCGAGAGAGTATTAAAGAGAAAAGACGAACTTGGTGTCATGGGACGCGCTGTGCAGTCTCTTTTAGATAAACTGCAGGAGATCATCGGCGGTATCAAACAAAACACCAATACATTGATGGAAAAGGGCGATACGCTGGAGTCGATGGCGTCCCAGACCTCTACCACGGCAGATGAAATCGGTATTGCTGTGGAGGATATCTCCAAAGGTGCCGTGTCCATGGCAGAGGATATTGAAGCGGCAACCCTGCAGATTAATAATATGGGGATTTTGATTGAGAAGATTGTTGACAGTGTCCAGGAACTGGATCATTTGTCCGAACAGATGCATCTGGCAGATACGGAATCCACAAAGATTATTCATGAGCTAAGCGAATCCAATGATAAGACTACGGAAGCCATTAAAAAGATTGAGATGTCTGTACATACCACAAACGAATCCGTCACAAGGATTCAGGAAGCGGTCGATCTGATTGCCTCTATTGCCAGTGAAACCAGTCTGCTAGCCTTGAATGCCAGTATTGAAGCTGCCAGAGCCGGAGAGGCAGGGCGCGGTTTTTCCGTGGTGGCAACCCAGATTTCCAAATTGTCTGAGGATTCTGAACAATCCACGAAGACCATCGAGGAGATTATCCGTCAGCTGACCTTAGATTCCGAGGCTTCTGTCAAAGTCATGAATGAAGTCAATGAAATCATTGCGCAGCAGCAAAGAAAACTGGATCAGACCAAAGAGAAGTTCCATGATGTGAGCAGTGGAATAGACAGTTCCATGGAAGAATCCCGCCTGATTCATAACCAGGCAGGAGAATGTGATTCTGAGCGCGGGAAGGTTGTGGATGTGATTCAGAGTCTGTCTGCGGTGTCCCAGGAGAATGCAGCGTCCACGCAGCAGACGACAGCATCCATGCAGGAACTTAATGCAACGATCAATCTGCTAGCGGAAGCAGCCAAAGAGCTGAAAGAGATGTCAGAGAATCTGGAAGCGGAAGTTTCATTTTTCAAACTTTAAGATTTGTGATTGTAGAGAGAGGCCTTACAACGGTCTCTCTTTTTTGATATGCAGAAAAAATATTCTATGAAAAATAAAAATTTTATATCTTTTTTCTTTTTGGTCAAAAAAATCTAAAAAGAGGTAAAACAATTCTATTCTCATGCAAAACTCCAAAAGCTAAAATAAGTGCATCACAACCAAGTTACATGCGAAAGGAGAGGCTATGAAAAAGAAACTACTAAAAACAATCGGGGTAATGATGACAGCAGTGATGGTACTTGGATGTACAGCCTGTGGTACATCCGGAGAAGGCGCATCAGGGACACAGAACAATGAAACTGTTGCAGCCGATTCCTCTACAGAGGAAGTGTCCGACAATGAAGCAGACGGCAGCGCAGCAGATACAGAGACTTCCGGTGAGAAAGTGACAATCACTTTATGGTCACAGTTTTCTGATCCAAACTCCACAGATGGTAATTACGTGGCATTCTATAATGCACTGGAATCTATCAAAACAGATATGCCGAATGTGGAAGTGATACACGAGGGAACGGAATCAGAGTCTTATAAGGTCAAACTTAAAACTGCCATGGCAGGCAATGAACTTCCGGATGTGTTTTTTAACTGGGGTGCCGGAACCATGAAACCTTATGTAGATGCAGGTCTGGTACTTCCTTTGGATGAATATATGTCCGATGACGTAAAGAGTCGCATCTTAGGCGGTACGCTGGATAACTTTGTTTTTGACGGCAAAACATATGGCTATCCATACAGCGTGGCAGTTGCCTCCCTGTATGTCAACACAGAACTTTTTGAGCAGAATAATGTGAAAGTGCCGGAGACATACGATGAACTGTTAGAAGCAGTAGATGCTTTCAACGCAGCGGGGATTACACCTATCTCATTAGGGGAGAAAGATTTATGGCCTGGTCTGATGATTTATGGTATTCACGCAATCAGAATGGCAGGTGCAGAAGATTTTAATGCAGCATTGAATGGGACAGCTTCTTTCGATACACCAGAACTTGCTGCGGCTGCTGCAAAAGTACAGGAGCTTGCAGCAAGGGGCGGTTTCGGAAGCAGCGCAATGGGAACATCAGAGGATGACGCTGTGGCAGCTTTCAAACAGGGCAGAGCAGCCATGATGTTCATGGGCAGCTGGTTAAATGGTGATTGTGAGGCAGAGGATGCAGCCGTTAAGGGTAAGATTTCCGTTATCAAATTCCCTGTTATTGAGGGCGGTAAAGGATCCATTGATGAGTTCCATGGCGGATCCGGGGAGACATTCCTTGTAAGCAGCAACACAGAACATCCTGCTGAATCAGCAGCGGTTGCCCAGTATATCTGTGAGAAAATGTCTAAAGACCAGTATCTTGCAGGTTCCGGAATGCCGGCCTGGGAAGCAGATATGGGAGACACTTCTGATTTAAACCGTTTATCACAGGAAATCGCTACGTTAACAGCGGATGCAACAGGTTATGTATATTGGTTAGACTCTTTGACCGGCGGATCCAAAGCGGATACCATTATGAATGAGATTGCGAAGTTGATTGACGGTTCTGTCACTCCGGAAGAATTCTGTAAGAATCTTCAGGCTATAAACGAGTAATCACATCGGAGAATCCGGAACTTTTCCGGATTCTCTTATCCTTTTGAATAAATTCACCGTTGGAGAGGAGATAGATTATGCAGAAGATGCTTGGAAATAAAAAGGCGTATTGGATTTTTGTTTTTCCGGCACTGGTGATTTATCTGGTCATGGCCTTTGTTCCAATCGCTATGTCTGGTTATTACAGCACCATGCAGTGGGACGGAATCGGTGCCAAGATATTTATCGGAATGGAAAACTATATAGATCTTTTGAAAAACGATGCTTTTCTTACATCGGCACGCAACTCCCTTATTCTGGCCGTTGCTTCCATTGTAGGACAGTTAATACCCGCACTGTTTTTTGCGCTTGTGTTAGCAAGGAATATCCGGGGAGAAAAAGTATACAGAACCATTTATTTTATTCCTGTATTACTCTCCACCGTGGTAATCGGCCAACTATTTTTGAAAATATATAATCCCGATTACGGTGCTTTAAATGCTATTTTAAAAAGCTTCGGATGGCAGGGACAGGACTGGCTGGGCGATAAGCGTTTCGTGCTTGCCGCATCATTTTTCCCTATCGTATGGCAGTATATCGGTTATCATATGCTGATTCTTTATACAGGCATCAAGAGTGTGCCTGCAGAAATTTATGAAGCGGCACAGATTGATGGGGCAAACGAACGCCAGATGGCATTTCACGTGACAATTCCCCTGATTAAAAGCACTATGAAAGTAAGCCTGACTTTTGCAGTGATTGGTTCCCTGAAACTTTTTGATCTGATATGGGTTCTGACCAAGGGAGGCCCATTACATGCAAGTGAAGTGCCGAGCACTCTGATGTATAATTCTATATTTACCAGAATGGAATATGGAGCTGGCAGCGCCATGGCAATTTTCATTGTGCTGGAATGTTTTATATTCTATTTCCTGATTGAGAAGTTCTTTCAAGTAGAAAATATGACTTATTAGGGAGGGGAAGAGATGAATAAGATAAAACTGACCAAAGTTCTGCTCCATATTCTGTTAATAGCATTTGCCATAGTACAGATTTATCCGTTGCTCTTTCTTGCCTTTTTTTCATTGAAAGACAATAACGAAATCTACAGCGGAAATGTGATGGGTATACCCAGGGAATTTCACTGGTCCAATTATCAAAATGCATTGTTTAATGCAAACGTTGGGCATTATTTATTAAACAGTATTCTTGTGACCGCCATTGTCATTATGATTTCCGATATTCTTGCGTGCATGGTTTCTTATGCGATTGCCAGAATGAGAGTAAATGCCAATCGTTTCATCAAGCCGTTTTTTTCCATTGGCCTGATGATTCCGCTTCATGCGGTGCTTCTTCCGGTATTTATTATGCTGCGGAATTTAAAAATGCTGGATACTTATCAGGCAATCGTCGTTCCCTACATTGCGTTTGCACTTCCGATGGCAATCTTTTTCATGATAGGATTCTTTCAGGTATTGCCTCTGGAGTTGGAGGAATCGGCATTTTTGGACGGCTGCGGGATATTCAGGACCTTTTTTTCCATAGTGCTTCCACTTGTGAAACCGGCGTTGGCAACTATCTCTATTTTTACCTTTCTCTCAACCTGGAATGAGATGATGTTTGCCATAACCTTTATTAATTCCGAAAAATACCGCACATTGACAGTGGGTATTATGCAGATGGTAGGACAGTATACAACAGATTGGGGAACCATGGGCGCGGGGCTTGTGGTAGCTACGCTTCCTACGGTGGTCATTTATTTATTGTTCAGCAACCAGGTGCAGAGCGGTATGGTAGCAGGTGCGGTAAAAGGTTAGTAAAAGCAGAGAGGAGTCAGCTTATGAAAATACAAAATCCCGTTTTAAAAGGTTTTCATCCGGATCCCAGTTTGATACGGGTAAAGGATACTTATTATATGGCATCGTCAACTTTTGAATGGTGGCCCGGTGTCAGGATTCATACATCCAAAGACCTGGTGCATTGGAAACTGCTTACCTATCCGCTTAAGGAGAAACGATTGTTAAATATGTGGGGAGAGCCGGATTCAGGCGGCGTCTGGGCGCCGGATTTATCCTATGACAAGGGAACATTTTATCTGGTATATACGGATGTGAAAGTAACCGATGGCTCTTATAAGGACTGCATCAATTATTTAATTACAGCAAAAGACATTATGGGGCCGTGGTCAGATCCGATCGTACTAAACGGCGCCGGATTTGACGCATCCTTATTTCATGATGACGATGGGAAAAAATATCTGGTCAATCAGTACTGGGATCCCAGAAGTTTTCACCATCCTTTTTATGGAATCATGTGTACAGAATACTCTGCGGAAAAGCAGAAATTAGTGGGAGAACCCTGGGTGCTTTACAAGGGCACAGCAGACCGGTTTACAGAAGGTCCGCATCTGTATAAGATAAATGGCTATTATTATCTGTTTGTTGCGCAGGGCGGAACAGTATATGCCCATCAGGAACGGGTGGCCAGAGCAGAATCCCTGTATGATACGTTCCAGACACAGCCAGGCGCTCCGATGCTGACCACATTAGATGCGCCTTTTCATCCGATTCAAAAAGCAGGACATGGTTCCCTGGTGCAGACCCCGTCCGGAGAATGGTACTTTGCACATCTTATGGGAAGGCCTCTTCATCATCATACGGAATCAATCGCAGAGAACAGGGGGTGGTGTCCTCTTGGAAGAGAAACGGGGATTCAAAAATTAGTATGGGACGATAATGGCTGGCCACGCATTGTGGGCGGACATAAAGGAATGATGGAAGTAGAAGCGCCTGCGGATGCATTAGCCTGTGAAGACGAACAAATCAATGTACTGGATGATTTTGATGCAGACAGACTAAACCTTCATTTTCAAACACTGCGTGTTCCGCTGGAGGAAGACACCCTGTCACTCAAAGATCGTCCCGGGCATTTAAGATTATATGGAAGGCAGTCACTGGCATCCACATTTCATCAGGCCCATGTAGCCAGAAGATGGCAGCACTTTACCTTTGATGCGGAGACCAGGCTGGATTACAGACCTAAGAATATCCAGCAATTTGCAGGCTTATCCTGCTATTATAATACCCAGAACTGGTCCTGTATACAGGTTACATGGCACGAGAAATACGGCAGAGTGATTGACGTCGCAGCCACAGACCTTGGCAAGACCTTTAGTGTTTATCAGGAGAAACCGATACTGGTTCCGGAGGATATTGATTATATTTATCTGAAGGTACAAGTCAGGGGAATCTCCTATCAATATTTATATTCCTTCGATGGGCATACATGGCAGGAAACGGCATATCGGTTTGATTCCGCCAGATTATCTGACGAATATATTAAAGCCGTATATGATGCGGCATTTACAGGTGCTTTCACCGGAATGTTTTGTGTAGACGGCCTGGGAACCAGATTGCATGCTGATTTTGATTATTTTTCATATAAAGAGTTAGATATAGAGATTGACGGAAAATATATATAAAAAGACCATTTAGAAAAGGAACAATGCTCAGGTTGTTCCTTTTCTATAATCCCGAATAGACTTGCCGGTATACTTTTTGAAACAGTTACTAAAATAGTATGCATCGGGAATTCCCACAGCTTCGGCAATCTGATAAGCCTTTAAGTCGGTGGTGTTGATCAAGGTGATGGCATGTTCCATGCGGAGCCTGTTCAGATATTTGGAGAAACTAAATCCCAGTTCTTTGGTAAAGGTGCGGCTTAAGTAACTGTCATTCATATGAAAGGTCTCCGCCACAGATCCAAGGGAAAGCGTTGAATCTGTAAGATGTGACTGTATATACTGCATCACCTCCCAGAGCACATTTTTACTTTTATTGGTTCGGTAGGTTGCAATCTCCGTTGCCAGTCGAATGAGAAATGCACTGGTACGGCTGCGCAGATCCTGACTGGTGGGTTCCAGCAATATCTGCAAAAAGGAGTTGCCATAGTCGGAGAACATGTTATCCAGGGGGATGCCAATATCATTTGCCACGTTGACGGCAGAAGATAATAACGTCATGGACAGCATACGCGCATGTTCCAGACTGATCAGGCCGCCGGCAGGTTCCGTATAAAGCGTGGTAAGGTGCTTTTGAACAGAGTCAGGAAGGCCTGCCTTGACATAAAACTTGATATCCTCCAGTTCTGTCGGGGAGGCAGTCCAGCCCGTATTCTGAACATGTATGTCGTTCTGGTAGACAATGATTGGCTGATTGGGCATGTAGCGGCTGAATTTCAGAGATTCAAGAGCCTCCATCCAGGAAGTTTCTGCCTTATAAAAGTTGTCATAATGATTTCCGATGCCAAATAGAATTTCATTGCCAGAAGTCTGGTAAATACTACGCTGCAGCTGTTCACACAGGGAAATCACCTGTACATTGGAAGAGTAGGTCAGCAGTACAAGGTGATGGTTGTTGTCGGCAAATATCTCAATATGATTCCTATCTTTCAGATAATTCTTGATGAACTCCAGATTTTTCATGTCCTGCAGCAGACGTTCTTCTTCTGTCAGATTTCCTATATATGGGGAGTATGCCTCTAAAAGCGTAACCTGAATATAAGAGGGAATCCCTTCCGGAAAATAGTAGGAAATCTGCTTTTCTGTAGAAGCAGAACGGGTACTGTTCTCGCAGAATTCCAACAAAAACCGTTCTCTTAAGAAAGAGAAATTTTTTTCCAGAATTTCCTTAAGATGATCGAATTCCAGCCATTGCTGTTTCTCCTTTTCAATCTGTTCCCGCAGTTTTAACAGCGTTGATAAAAGTTCATTTCGATTGATGGGCTTTAACAGAAAATTTGATACGCCCAGACTAATGCATTGATGTGCATAATCAAAATCCTTAAAAGCTGTGGTGATGACAATTTTAATATGAGGATATCGCCTGGTCACAATACTGCAAAGTTCCATGCCATCCATGTAAGGCATCTTGATATCGGTAAAGAGGATATCCGGAATCTGCTCCTCCATCATAGAAAGCGCATCCTGACCAGAGACAGCCTCTCCAATAATCTCCATATGCAGGGCGCTCCAATTGGTACCCGTAATCAGCATTTTACGCGCCAGTTCTTCATCATCTACAATAATAACCTTAAGAATCGAATTCTCCATCTTGTCTCTCCGTTTTATTTCGTGGAATCAAAAAGGTAATTTCAGTTCCTTCATTGGGCTGACTGTCTATGGTACAGATATTCTGTGTTTCGTAGAAAATCTGCATACGTTCTATCGTTCCTTTCAGTCCAAAACTCTGTGCCGGCCTTTCTGAACGGTCAGTCAGAATATTGTCAAGATCTTGTTGTGCCATGCCGATACCGTTATCTGTAACACGGATAAAAAGATGTTCCGCATCTGTAAAGACACTGATCTTAATTATGCCGGCATCACAGGTGGGTATAATGCCATGGTAAAGACAATTCTCTACCAAAGGCTGTAATATAAGTCTTGGAATCCGATAAGACAGGGCGTCTTCTTCTAATTCATATTCATCCACAAAGGCTTCCGGGAATCGAACCTTCTGTAATTTTAAATAGTTTTTGACAATATTGATTTCTGTGGATAGCGGTATCACTTTGTTCCCTTTACTCAGGCTTTCACGATAATATTCCGACAAGGAGATAATCAGTTCATATGCTTTTTCATTTTGCTGTGAAGTCACCAGATAAGAAATAGCACCCAGACTATTATAGAGAAAATGAGGCTTAATCTGTTCCTGCAGAATATTTAGTTCGGCTTTACGCAGTCTTTTTTGTTCGGAAACTTTAGCATCAAGAAGCTGTTGTATTTTGTCGACCATGTCATTGTAGGCATTTTGTAGCTGACCGATCTCATCCTGACATTCTGTTACGGAAGCATGATTAAAGTCTCCGGTTTCTGGTTTTTTCATGGCATTCATGAGCTGACGAAGCGGCGCGGTTACAAAACGATTGGTGCCAAGAGCAATCAAAAGAAAAAAGGCAAAACAAATCATGATGATAATGATTGATATGATAAGGAATGCCTTGTGTTGATTTGTCAGCAGATTATAGTTGATCGCAGCAATATAATTCCAAGCAAGACCGGGGATTTGAAATTTTAACAAAAGATAACGATCTGAACCAAGGCTGATAGTGTTTTCAGCCGGTAAAGTATCAATAGCGGCGTTTCGTAACCATTGATTTAGGTTGTCATTCATAAACGGAAGAATCGTTTCTGTTCCGGAAGAGACATAAAAATCAGAATAATTACTGTCATCTTCTCTGGCAAAGGAAAGGAGAGAATCCACGGAAATATTGATGAACAAATAACCCAGAGGCTGTGCGTTTTCAGTACTGTTAATCAAGCGTATCAAAGTGACATAGTTGTGGTTATCTTCAAATATAAGATAACCGCCTGCATTGATGGTTAGAATAGGAGCTCCTTTGTGTTCACACAATTCTTCATACCAGGAAGTGTCCGTTGGCGGGTTCATCTGCACGGAGGGAAGATGATACCGGGCAGCTCCCTCATAGACCCCGGAAGGATGCATCACAATAATAGAAGAAGCGAGAGGCATTGATTCAAGTGACATATACAGAAAATTGCGCAGCTGCTTGGACAGAATAGCGTATTCAGCCTGGTTCATATCTACAAGATAATTTTGTACTTCTGTTGTTCCCAGCAGATAGGTTGAACTTTTGGAAATGGCAGACAGAGAACTGTCTACGTTTTTAGATACTGTTTCCACAGTCTGTGAGGTGAGTGCAGAAACAGTTTTTTGTATTTCTTTGGTAAAAAAGCTGTATAGAATCAAAAGATTACAAAAAACGCAGACAAAAATCAAACCCGTATAAATATATTTTAACTTTGAAGTTAAAGAAAGATTGAAGAACCTGTTTTTGATGCGCTGTATGTACAAAAGTTGATCCTCCTCTGCATTCTTATGTCAATACAATATACAATAACATTATAGCAAAATAAAAAAACGCTTACAAGAAGCTAAGACAGTGCTTGACATATATTGTTTATGAATTTATAATATGAACAGATAAACATATGTTGAAATGTAAAAGGAGAGTGCGGATGGAACACATGCGTGACAATGCATATCCGGAATCCCATGAAGAGTTGAGGAAAGCCGTTCTTGACAAGCAGCCGGCAGATGAAACCCTTTATGATCTGGCAGAGCTGTTTAAAGTGTTCGGGGATTCCACCAGGATTAAAATTTTGTATGCCATGTTGGAAACAGAGTTATGTGTGAATGATATTGCCGGACTGCTGGGGTTAAGCCAGTCCTCTGTCAGTCATCAGCTGCGGATTTTAAAAACATCCAAACTGGTAAAATTCCGCAGAGAAGGCAAATCCATCTTTTATTCTCTGGATGATGAACATGTCAGGTCAATCCTTAGCATGGGAATGGAACATGTGGAAGAGTGATCGGCAATCCTAAAGAGCAGGGCGCAAGAAAATATCATACATGAAAATGCAGGAGGAGAATACCATGGGTAAAACCTATAAGATTGAAGTGGATTGTGCTAATTGTGCGGAGAAAATGCAGGAAGCAGCCAAAAAGACAGAGGGCGTCACAGATGCCACGGTAAGCTTTATGACCCAGAAGATGAAGGTGGAGTTTGCGGAAGGCGCTGATGAGAAAGCTGTCATGAAGCAGGTTTTAAAAGCTTGTAAAAAGGTAGAACCTGACTGTGAGATTGCATTCTGATGAATGAACTTTTATACAGAAAACAAAACAGGAAATATTGACCAGAAAAGCGGATAATCCACGGAAACAGGGGTATCCGCTTTTTTATAGAGTCAAAAATAGGTTGACGAAATGGCGGGAAATCAGTACTATGTTTAAATAAGGAATATGATAAATACAATAGATAAGGCTTGACCGGAGGGGAATACAATTGAAGAAGTATAAATTTTTTGGAGCTGCTGTTATCTGCGGTTTTTTATTGACGGGATGCGGGGAGGATGAGGCGCTTCTTGCTTATCAGGAGGATATGAGTACCTTTTTTGAAAATGCTGCCGTTTATAATGACAATATGAATGCCATTGATCCCAATTCGGAAGATGCAGTGTCACAGCTTCTTGCTTATCTTGACGGATTGCAGAATGAGATTACCTGGATGGCGCAGCTGGAAGTCCCGGAACAGTTTTCCGCAGCGGAAAGTCTGGCAGATGAAGCGGATGAGAATATGAAAGAGGCAGTGGCCTTGTTTCATCAGGCCTATGAGGGAGAGACCTACGATGAGGCACTGGGGCAGGCTGCATTAGAGTATTATGAACGGACCAATGTCCGCATCCAGTACATCATTACCATCCTGCATGGAGAAATCCCTGAGGGGGAAGGCGTCACATACACAGAAGAAGAGGGAATCTTTGGCGGCGGTTTCCTGAATAAGACAGAGGATGAAGACGGCACAGAAGAATCATCAGGGGAAGACAGTCCAGAAGAAGATTCTGCAGAAGATGACTTCGATACCGATGACACCGTCTTTTATGAGGAGCCTTCCGAGGAAAGCGAAGAATAGTAAAAACATGGAGATTAAGCACTTCGCTGCGCAGACGCTCCGGAATAGGAATGCATATGGATAAACAGACATTTAGAGCATTGATTCAGGACACGCCCATTTTCCTGGATGGGGCTACCGGTTCTAATTTACAAAAAAAAGGCATGCCCTCAGGTGTGTGTCCGGAACAGTGGATTTTAGAAAATAAAGAGGTTCTCGTTACGCTGCAGAAAGACTTTATAGACGCAGGCAGCCGTATTATTTATGCACCCACTTTTACGGCGAACCGCATCAAACTGAAAGAGTACGGATTGGAAGAAAACATCCGGCAGATGAATCACGATCTGGTTGCGATTTCTAAAGAAGCGGCCGGACAGCGTGCTTATGTGGCCGGAGATATCACCATGACAGGGGAACAGCTTGCGCCCATGGGCCGTCTGGACTTTGAAGAACTGGTTGCTGTATACAAGGAACAGATTGGCTGTCTCGTGGAGGCTGGGGTTGATTTGTTAGTGGTGGAGACCATGATGAGCCTGCAGGAGACCAGAGCAGCAGTGATTGCTGCGAAAGAGGTCTGTGATCTGGCGGTTATGGCGACGCTTACCTTTGAGGCAGATGGACGGACCCTGTTTGGAACAGATGCGGTTACAGCTGCTGTCGTACTGGAAAACCTGGGTGTGGCGGCTGTAGGAGTGAACTGTTCCACCGGGCCGGACAAGATGGTTTCGGCAGTGCGAAGCATGGCAGAGGTGACCACCCTGCCGATCATTGCCAAACCCAATGCCGGATTACCGTTTCTGGATGCAGAAGGAAACACGGTCTATGATATGGATGCCAAGACCTTCGGTATCTGTATGAAAGATATTGTGGAAGCCGGGGCTTCTATTATCGGCGGCTGCTGCGGCACTACACCGGAATATATTGCAGAAGCGAAAAAGCAGGTGGGTAATATGCCGATTCTGCATCGGGAAAGATCTGCCAGACGGTTCCTTACCAGTGAACGGCAGACGGTGGCCTTCGACCTGACAGATAATTTCATCATTGTGGGAGAGCGCATCAATCCTACCGGAAAGAAAAAATTACAGGCCGAACTCAGAGAGGGTTCCATGGAAATGGTGTCTGCTTTTGCGGAAGAACAGGAGGCCTGTGGCGCCGGTATCCTGGATGTTAATATGGGCATGAGCGGCATTGATGAAAAGGCCATGATGCTTAAGGCTTTAGAGACCGTAGGGGGCATTACCAATCTGCCGCTTTCCATAGATTCCAGTCATGTGGATGTGATAGAAACGGCACTCCGCAGATATCCGGGCCGGGCGCTGATCAATTCCATCTCTTATGAGAAGGCCAAAGTGGATGCCCTGCTTCCTCTGGCTAAGAAATATGGCGCTATGTTTATTCTGCTCCCTTTGTCAGACGAAGGTCTGCCAGGAAATCTTGCAGAAAAAATCGCTATCATAGAAAAGATAAAAGAGAAGGCTTTTGCCCTGGGTCTGACCAGGGAAGATATTATCGTGGACGGACTGGTGACAACTGTCGGGGCAAATAAAACCGCTGCAACAGAAACGTTAGAAACGATACGCTATTGTAAAGAGAACGGACTTGCCACCATCTGCGGCCTTTCCAATATTTCCTTCGGTCTGCCGGAGCGCAGTTTTGTCAATGCAAGCTTTCTGACCATGGCCATTCAGGCAGGACTGACCATGGCCATTGCCAATCCGTCACAGGAATTGTTGGTAAGCTGTGCCTTTGCAGCAGACCTTCTTTTACATAAAGAGGGTGCGGACATTCGCTATATTCAGCTGATGGATGCCCTGAAAGCAAAGAAGGAAGCACTTGGTGAGACCGTTTCGCCGCAGACCGGCATCAGAATCAACACACCGGTGAAAGAGGCGGATGCCTTAAGCATCAAAGATAAACTTTATGCGGATGTGTTAAAGGGAAACAAAAGCGGTATCGTGGCGGATACAAAAGAGGCTCTCTTAGACGGACAGGACGCAAAAGCGCTCTTGGACGAAGTACTGCTTCCTGCCATCAATGAGGTGGGAGAACTTTTTGATAAGGGCAGATATTTCCTGCCGCAGCTGATTGCCAGTGCTGAGGCCATGAAAGCTTCCATAGAGTATATGGAGCCGATTCTTCTGCAGGCAAATACCAATGCGAATATGCCCACAGTCGTGATTGCCACGGTGGAGGGGGATATTCATGACATCGGTAAAAACCTGGTGGCATTGATGTTAAAAAACTATGGATTCCGGGTCATTGATCTGGGCAAAGATGTGCCCAAAGAAACGATTATTAAGGCAGCCAAAGAACATAACGCCCAGGTAATAGCGCTCTCAGCACTGATGACAACTACCATGCAGCAGATGCGGCACGTCATTGAATATGCCAGGCAACAGCAGGTCCAGGCAAAGATTATCATCGGCGGTGCGGTGATCACGCAGGAATATGCAGATGAGATTGGTGCGGACGGGTATTCCAAGGATGCGGCAGACGCGGTGAAGCTGACGAAGAAAATTCTGGAGATAAAGGAATAGAGAAGATGAAACAGGTGCGTTGCCTCAATACTGTTTGGGAAAAGCGGCGCGGAAATGGAGAAGAGTATGATAGGTGCAGATGCAATCGTAAAATGTCTGGAAGCGGAGGGTGTAGAGTATGTATTCGGCTATCCCGGCGTGGCGATATGTCCTTTTTATAACAGTATGTTAGAGTCTGACATACAGACAATCTTAATCCGTACGGAGCAAAATGCGGCGCATGCCGCCAGCGGACTTGCCAGGGTATCGGGCAAGGTGGGTGTGTGTGCAGTCACTTCCGGTCCTGGTGCCACAAATCTGATCACAGGCGTGGCTACCGCCTTTGCCGACAGTATCCCCCTTGTGTGTATCACAGGACAGGTAAACAGTGAACTCTTAGGCTCTGATGTTTTCCAGGAGGCAGACATCACAGGGGCGGTAGAATCTTTTGTGAAATACAGTTATCTGGTGAAAGATGCCAATGATATTGCGCGTGTCTTTAAGGAAGCTTTTCATCTGGCCGGCACAGGCCGTAAGGGTCCGGTGCTGATTGATGTTCCGATTGATATCCAGAACAGTCCGGTGGGTAAGTTCAAATACCCGGAAGAAGTCAGCATGCGGACCTACAAGCCAACGGTGAAGGGCAACATGGCACAGATTAAGAAGGTCATCAAAGAGCTGGAAAAAGCAAAGCGTCCCATCATCTGTGCCGGCGGCGGTGTGCTTTTGAGCCAGGCAGAGGAAGAGCTCAGAGACTTTGCGGAAACATACCAGATTCCTGTGGTTTCCACCATGATGGGAATCGGCGCCATGCCCACAAGACACCCGATGTATTATGGCATGGTAGGCAATAACGGCAAGCCTTATGCCAACCGGGCCATGAATGAATCAGATCTGCTCCTTATGGTGGGTGCGCGGGTGGCAGACCGGGCAGTGAACCAGCCGGACCTGATCACGGAGAATAAAGTGCTCATTCATATTGATGTGGATCCGGCGGAAATCGGTAAGAATGTGGGACCGGCTATTCCGCTGGTGGGTGATGCCAAACATATCTTTGAAGATATTCAGAAAGAAGACTTTAGCTGTGAACATGGAGAATGGATACAGTTGTTAAATGGTTATCGTGATTCCATGCGGCCTGTGCGCAGACCAAATCCCGACTATGTAGACCCTGCGGCCTTTATCACCATGCTCTCTGATGCGATGGAAGAGGATGCCGTCTATGTGGCGGATGTGGGACAGAACCAGATCTGGTCCTGTGGTTATCACATTGTCAAAAAGGGCCGTTTTCTTACTACCGGCGGCATGGGAACCATGGGCTATTCCATTCCGGCTGCCATGGGCGCCAAGCTTGCCGATAAGAAACGCCAGGTAGTGGCAGTCTGCGGAGACGGTTCCTTCCAGATGTCCATGATGGAGCTGGCTACCATGCGGCAGTTCAGCGTGCCTGTCAAGATTATCGTCCTCAAGAATAATTATCTGGGAATGGTGCGGGAGTATCAGCATTATACTTACAAGGATAATTACGCCGTGGTAGATTTGTCCGGCAGTCCTGATCTTGAGAAGCTCTCAGCGGCATATGACATGAAATTCATGCGGCTGTATACCATGGAAGGAGCAGAAGATACCATCCGGGCTTTCCTGGAGAATGACGAATCCGTCTTACTGGAATGCATCATCGATCCGATGGATCTTGTCAAATAGATTGAAAGATATGCGATGTTTGCGGCGTTTGCATACACAAACCTGCACACGGAGAAGGGAGCAAGGTAATCAAAATGAAGAAAATATATTCCGTACTGGTAGAAAACAGATCCGGTGTGCTTTGCAAAGTAGCCGGCTTGTTTTCAAGAAGATGTTTCAATATTGACAGTCTGGCAGTGGGTGAGACGGAAGATTCTGCTGTTTCGCGCATGACGATTGTAAGCAGCGGTGATCAGCGGACCATTGAACAGATTGAAAAGCAGCTCAATAAGAAAATCGATGTCATCAAGGTAAAGACCTTCGACGAACCGGCCAGTGTAAGCCGTGAACTGATGCTGATGAAAGTAAAATACAACAAGAGCAACAGGCGTGATATCATGGAGACCTGTGAGATCATGCATGCGGATATTGTTGATATGTCCAAGAACATGATGGTCATACAGATCTGCGATGTGCCGGATCGTATCAGACTGTTTATCAGTATGATGCAGGGTATCAGTATCGTGGAGATGGCACGGACCGGAACCCTGGCGCTCCAGAAATGTATGGACACAGACAATTAGATTTGACTTTTTTTATCGAAGTTGCTACAATTATTGACAGTGTTTGTATAGAAAATCAAAGAAAGGCATGGTCCTATGCAGAAAAAAGTTTTTCAGTTATTAGTAGATAATACATCCGGTGTTTTGAGCCGTATTTCTGGCCTTTTTTCCAGACGCGGATACAATATCGACAGTATTACCGCAGGTGTGACGGCAGATCCCCGGTTTACTAGAATCACGATTGTAACTTCCGGTGACGATGAGATCTTAGACCAGATTGAGAAACAGGTGTCAAAGCTGGTTGACGTGCGGGACATCAAGGAACTGCATCCCGGCGGCAGTGTCTACAGAGAGCTTGTGCTTATTAAAGTCAAAGCGTCTGCCCAGGAAAGACAGGGCGTTATTTCTGTGGCTGATATTTTCCGTGCCAAAATCATCGACGTGTCTACAGAGAGTCTGATCATCGAATTGACCGGTAACCAGGATAAGATAGAGGCTTTTATCAGTCTGTTGGATGGCTATGAGATTCTGGAACTGGCACGTACTGGTATTGCCGGGTTAGGCCGCGGCATTGAAAATGTCACTTATCTATAGGAACCAATTCCGTTAGCTCAAGGGTCAATCCCCTTTCAGTTATATAACAAATCAATATTTTCAAATGGAGGATAGGAAGATGGCAAAAATTTTTTACCAGGAAGACTGTAATTTATCTCTTTTAGATGGCAAGACCATCGCAGTGATCGGCTATGGCAGTCAGGGACATGCACATGCGCTCAATGCCAAAGAGTCTGGCTGTCACGTGATCATCGGTCTGTATGAAGGCTCTAAATCATGGGCTAAGGCCGAGGCACAGGGATTTGAGGTATATACGGCGGCAGAGGCTGCCAAGAAGGCTGATATCATCATGATTCTGATCAATGATGAGCTGCAGGCTGCTATGTATAAGAAAGACATCGAGCCCAATCTGGAAGCAGGCAATATGCTGATGTTTGCACATGGCTTCAACATTCACTTTGGCTGTATCGTACCGCCTAAGGATGTGGATGTGACCATGATCGCGCCCAAGGGTCCTGGACATACAGTAAGAAGCGAGTATCAGGCTGGTAAGGGAGTTCCCTGTCTGGTGGCAGTACATCAGGACGCTACCGGTAAAGCCCAGGATAAGGCGCTTGCTTATGCCCTGGCTATCGGCGGTGCAAGAGCAGGTGTGCTTGAGACCACATTCAGAACGGAGACAGAGACGGACCTCTTTGGTGAGCAGGCAGTTCTTTGTGGCGGTGTGTGTGCACTGATGCAGGCAGGGTTTGAGACGCTGGTGGAAGCCGGATATGATCCGAGAAACGCTTACTTCGAGTGTATCCATGAGATGAAGCTGATTGTAGATCTGATTTATCAGTCCGGGTTCGCTGGCATGCGGTATTCCATCTCTAACACGGCTGAGTATGGTGATTATATCACAGGCCCGAAGATTATCACAGAAGAGACCAAGAAAACCATGAAGAAGATTCTCTCCGATATTCAGGATGGTACTTTTGCAAAAGATTTCCTGCTTGATATGTCTTCTGCAGGCAGTCAGGTACACTTCAAGGCAATGCGTAAGTTAGCTTCTGAGCATCCGGCTGAGGTGGTAGGCGAGGAAATCAGAAAGCTTTACAGCTGGAATGGTGAGGATAAACTTATCAACAACTAACCAGGAGCAGGGATGCACATGGATTCCAGAATCAATGTTGACCAGAATCTGGCGGAAAGTTTTAAACAGCTTGTGCTTAAAATGCCAATAGAGAAAATTACCATTAAAGACATCACCGATGGGGCAGGGGTGATCAGGCCCACATTCTACAATCATTTTCAGGATAAATACGATCTGTTGGAATGGATTGTCAAGAATGAATTGCTTGGTCCGCTCTTTCCGCAGATCAAGAGAGGGCATCTGGAAGAGTGTCTGGTACTGATATTTAGCAATGCATTGATTATGAAAGATTTTTGCATCCGTGCAGCAAAGATGGAAGGACAAAATTCTTTCGAGAGCATTGTTCGTAAATGTATCTGGGAAATGCTGTTTACTTATATCAGTGCACGCTGTGAGGACAGAACCTTTTCCCATTCATGGATGACCCCGGAAATCGTGGCAGAGTATTATGCCCAGTCGCTGACTTTTGTGGTAATGACATGGATTCGGAAAGATATGGTCGTCTCATCAGAAGAAATGGCTACGGTCTACCAGTATATCATTCATCGTTCCATGGACGAGATGTTGGAAGAAATGCTGTGAGAAGATAAGTTTACAGGCAGATTTTCAGTGCCGCTTTTATACTTTGCATATTCTATAACATAATGCGTGTCGTATGATTACAGAGTTCTGTGATTATACGGCACTTTTTATGTTGTCAAACGCTGATACTTTTGGGGAATTTGTACGATTATGAATGCCCGGTCTTTTTCATAAATTCTCCCGGTTTTGTTTAGAAAATGTTAAGAAGTGATTTCTGTTTCTGTTTAGATTTGAAAGATATAGTGTAATTGTTGAATCAAACAGGCATTCTGTTCCGTTATATAACAATATAAAAGGGACAAAGGAGGAATGTTTTATGACAGCAGAAATCATCATGGAGTATTTTACCCGGTATGGCGGAATTGCAATATTTATAATTGTTTTTCTCGAATACCTCAATCTGCCGGGATTTCCCGCCGGAATCATCATGCCGCTCGCAGGAATCTGGGCGGCAAGAGGACAGATTCTGTTTCCTGTTGCAATCTTGATAACTGTAGCGGCAGGACTTACGGGCAGCTTGGTTTTATACTTAATAGGATATACCGGAGGTGATTATGTCCTGCAGAAGTATTTGAATAAGTTTCCCGGACAGAGGTCTGCAATCGAGGCCAAATTGGAATGGGTAAGGCAGAAGGGCAGCCTTGGTATTTTTTTAAGTAAGCTGATTCCCATGATACGGACATTGATATCGATTCCGGCAGGTGTATCAAGAATGAACATGGCTAACTATATTATAAGTTCTACATTGGGAATTTTGGTATGGAATCTGGTGTTTGTGGGTGCAGGATATTTTTTGGGAGATACGTTGTTAGGATATCTGGCCTGACTTAAAGAGAAAGAGAGGATGTGACGATTATGAAAATTGCCATGATGACAAACAGCTATAAACCATTTGTAGCCGGCGTGCCAGTCTCCATAGAGAAATTGTCTGAAAGTCTGCGGACCCTTGGTCATCAGGTTACAATATTTGCGCCAAGTTACGACCACCAGGAGGAAGAAGCAGATGTGATCAGATACGGGACTTTGTTGAAAGGTGTAGCAGGCGGGTTCTCTGTGCCAAACAGTCTGGACCCAAAGATAGAAAGCGCTTTTCAGGAAGGAGATTTTGATGTGATTCATGTCCATCATCCTATGATGATCGGCGCCACAGCACGTTATCTTTCCAAAAAATATCATGTACCGGTTATCTGCACTTATCACACCAGATACGAACAATATCTGCATTATGTTGGACTTTCCGGCTTACGGCACATTCTGCCCGTGTACTTACAAAGGACGCTTGGAACCTGCGACATGGTATTTGCACCTACGCCAAATATCCGTGCATACTTAAGAGAAATCGGAATAAGCGCACCCGTGGAAGTGCTTCCAACAGGTGTAACGACTGCAAGTTTTCATCCGGATATGCACAAAGCATCAGCGCTTCGGGAAAAATTTGCCCAGGGAAGGCCCTTTCTATTCTGTACCGTAGCCCGGCTTGCCAAAGAAAAGAATTTGGAATTCCTGTTAGAAAGCCTGGCCTTTTATAAGCAGAAAGCAGGATCGAGCTTTAAACTGCTTCTGATCGGTGAGGGGCCTTACCGTGCAAAACTCAGCTGTCGTATCCGGGAACTATCTCTGACAGAGGAAGTGATTCTTGTGGGAGAAGTGCCAAACGCAGATATCAAAGAATATTGCCGTGCCTGTGATCTGTTTCTCTTTCCTTCTCGTTCCGAAACACAGGGAATCGTACTGCTTGAGGCCATGGCCGCCGGGACGCCTGTACTGGCGCTTCGCGCTACCGGCACAGAAGATATTGTGAGAAATGGAGTCAATGGTTATATGATAAATGTGTCCGGTGACAGTGCACAGAAGATAAGTCATGATGAACAAGTCTTTGCAGGCAGATTGATGGATATTCTGTCCGGAAAAGAGTTGGAATTTTTAAAGCAGGGGGCCATAGAGACAGCCGCTTCTTATGACTGCCAAAGGATTGCCCTGAAAGCCGCAGCCTGCTATCGGCGTGCTATATGGACGCATGGGACGCAGCGGACCAGATTCTACAGACAGCCTGCCGGAACAGGATAGAGTATGTTATACTACTTGATATACAGAGCGAAAGAGGGGGCTTAATCATGAACACATATCATATTCTCATTGTTGAGGATGACAAGGAAATCCGGGAAGGCATTGAAATTTATCTGAAGAACCAGGGATATATTGTCTTTCAGGCGGCTGATGGAATCGAGGGACTTGCGCAGATTGAGAAAGAAGAGATACATCTGGCCATAGTAGATGTGATGATGCCTCGGATGGATGGAATCAATATGATGATGCGGGTACGGGAATTGGGGTATGAATTCCCCGTGATCATGTTATCTGCCAAATCAGAGGAAGTGGATAAGATCATGGGGCTTAATATGGGCGCGGACGATTATGTGACGAAACCTTTTACCACCATGGAACTTCTGGCAAGAGTCAATTCCCATCTTCGCCGGTATGGCCGCCTGTTAGAGATGCTGGGCAAGGAAAAGCAGAATGATAAGGTTTATATCATTGGCGGGCTGGAACTTCATGAGGAGACTGTGGAAGTCTTTGTGGACGGCAATCCTGTCAAATTGACGCCTATAGAGTTTAAGATATTGCTGCTTCTGATGAAAAATCCCGGCAGGGTATTTTCGGCAGAGGAGATTTATGAACGGGTCTGGAATGAACAGGCAATCAATACAGACACGATTATGGTACACGTCAGAAAAATCCGGGAGAAAATAGAATTAAATCCCCGGGAACCAAAATATTTAAAGGTGGTGTGGGGCATTGGATATAAAATCGAAAGACAATAGTAACAAGTTTGGTATTTGTGTGGCTGTTTTCCTGGTATTGCTGGCATCGGTTGGGTTCGTCAGTCAATATCCGCAATTCTTCAGGGAGGCACAGTCTTATAAATCTGCATTCAGTGAGGATACGATGGAAACCGAAGAGTTTCTGCGTGATCTTTATCAGGGAAACACCATCCTCTATAAAGAACTGCAGGAACAGGTGGCGGGAGCGCCGCTCAGGTATCGGGATATCTATCTGTCCATGACAGAAGAGCCTTCATCTGAGGAAGGTTCGGCTTATATTGATTTCGGAGGGGAGAGCGCAGGGGAATATGCCAGCCGAAAGTTATACGAGATGCTGCTGGATTGGGAAAATCATTTTTGGAATCAAATAAATTATACCATAGATTTTCAGATACAGGATCACACCAGTGATACTATCATCACAAATACGGGCAGTAATCTCGTGCAGCTTGGCACGAAGGAGGCTTCCGAAGACCTTCTTTCCCAATATCCTTATTATATTAAGCTGCGTTATGACGATGACGGTTTCCTGGAACATGTCTGGGTTAAAGGGCACGATTCTGACAGTCTCTTAAAAAATGTACAGCGCGTTATGAGAAGTAACTATCTGGAAAGAACTTTTTATGAAAATTATTATGCCGATGGTTATCTGCAAAGTATGGTGTCGGATGGAGACATTTATTATTATGATAACGGTAACCGAATGAAGGCACAAATTGACGTGAACAATACACCCAGAAACTGCACTGTTTGTTATGCCCTTACACAGGAACAGAAGGATTACCTTAGCACGAATGTCTATTATCAGGTAATAGATTCCTGGAGTGCTTACCAAAATATCGGTGTAGCAGAGAATTTTCAGATATTCCTGATTGTTCTTGGCGCACTGGCATTGTTACTGCCTTTCTCTAAGCGGTATCACCTTCATGAACTGTGGGTGTTTCATTTCCATCTGGAAATCCTGCTTTCGATTCTGCTTTTGTTGTTTTGTTGGTTAGGAGATGTAGCAACAAATCTGGTGGTGCATAGCATGGATATGGGGGATATGAATGCGTTATCAAGTATATGTACCATGTTGAAATCTTATCTGCCAAATCTGTCCATGCAATCTATAGAGATAATTGCCATGGGAATAAATGTTTTGTTTTTATTCCTTATGTTTGGTCTTTGGTATATTCTGGTGACTGGTCTGGGACAGGTGTATACGCTGGGCATAAAGCGCTATATCAAAGAACGCAGTATCTGCTATCGTATGGGGCAGACAGTTCATTCCTTTGGCAATCGTAAGGTGGTTGCCTTTAAAGAAGAAATTCTTCATGTAGACCTTGGAAGAAATATAAATAAAACGCTTTTAAAGATTGTGGTAATCAATTATCTTCTTCTGGCTCTTTTAAGTATGTTGTGGTTTGCAGGTATCTTTATGATGCTGTTTTATTCAATGGCCCTTTATCTGGTCTTGAAGAAATATATCCGTCATATCCAGGTGCAGTATAAACATCTGCTTACCGCTACACAGTCCATTGCTGCCGGGAATCTGCAGACAGAGTTTCCGGGAGACTGGGGTGTCTTTGAGTCCTACAAGAGTCAGCTTGCAGAGATTCAGCTTGGATTTTCTAAAGCGGTGGAAGAGGAAGTCAAGAGCCAGCGCATGCGTACCGAACTGATTACCAATGTATCCCATGACCTGAAAACACCGCTCACCGCAATCACCACCTACATTGAGCTCTTACAGGAAGAGGGGGTTGCAGAAAAGCAGCGCGAAGAATATCTGGATGTCCTTGCAAGAAAGGCACAGCGTTTAAAGACACTGATAGAAGATTTATTTGAGGTGAGCAAGGCCACCAGCGGAAATGTGTCCCTGCAGTCAGAACGGGTGGATATCGGTAATCTGATGCGGCAGGCATATCTGGAATATGAGGATAAAGTAGAGCAGGCTGATCTGATTTTCCGTTTCCAGATGCCGGAAGAAAAGCAGTTTATTATGCTGGACAGCCAGAAAACTTACAGAATCTTTGAAAACCTGTACACCAACATCATTAAGTACGCAATGCCTCATACCAGGGTTTATGTGAATATGGAGCGGCATGGGGAAGATGTGATGATAGAACTGAAGAACATGTCAAAAGCGGAACTGAATGTAACACCAGAGAGCCTGACAGAGCGTTTCGTCAGAGGAGACAGTTCCAGGAACACGGAGGGAAGCGGTCTGGGACTGGCCATAGCCAGAAGCTTCGTAGAGTTGCAGAAAGGCAGAATGCAGGTGGCGATTGACGGAGACTTATTCAAGGTAACGATTGTGTGGAAGGGGCTTTAAGCCTCTTCCCTTTTTTACTTTAGTATGATAAAATAACATAGATTTAGGAAGCTGCTATAGGGCATTATGGCAATCAGCGTACATGACAAGTCAAATTTACAGAATAGAGGAGGAAACAGACATGGGAATGACAATGACGCAGAAGATTCTGGCGGCACATGCCGGTTTAGATAAGGTGGAGGCAGGACAGCTGATTGAAGCTGATCTGGATTTGGTACTGGGTAACGATATCACCAGTCCGGTAGCCATCAAAGAAATGGAAAAGATGAATACGGAAGGGGTGTTCGATAAAGATAAGATTGCTCTGGTACCGGATCACTTTGTGCCCAATAAAGATATCAAATCGGCAGAGCACTGTAAGTGTGTCAGAGAGTTCGCCCGCAAGAATGAAATCACCAACTATTTTGAAGTGGGACAAATGGGCATCGAACATGCCCTTTTGCCGGAAAAAGGCCTGACTGTGGCGGGTGATGTGATCATTGGTGCTGACTCCCACACTTGTACCTACGGTGCGCTGGGCGCTTTCTCCACTGGGGTGGGCAGCACGGATATGGCGGCAGGAATGGCTACCGGTAAGGCTTGGTTTAAGGTACCTTCTGCCATCCGGTTTCATCTTGTGGGCAAACCGGATAAATGGGTCAGCGGCAAAGACGTGATTTTACATATCATCGGCATGATCGGTGTGGATGGCGCTTTATATAAATCCATGGAGTTTACAGGAAGCGGTATTGCCAATCTGACCATGGATGACAGGTTTACCATCGCCAATATGGCCATTGAGGCTGGCGGTAAGAACGGTATTTTCCCGGTAGATGAACTTGCCATCTCCTACATGAAGGAACACAGCACCAGAGCATATAAGATTTATGAGGCAGATGAGGACGCGGTCTATGATGAAGAATATACGATTGACCTCAGTACCTTAAGGCCTACCATTGCCTTCCCGCATCTGCCTGAAAATACAAAGACCATTGATGAGATTACGGAGGATATCCGTATCGATCAGGTGGTGATCGGTTCCTGTACCAATGGCCGTCTGGATGATCTCAGGATGGCAGCCAGCGTTTTAGAAGGCAGGCATGTGGCAGAGGGAATGCGCTGTATCATTATCCCGGCCACACAGGCCATTTATTTACAGGCCATGGAAGAGGGGCTGTTAAAGATATTTATAGAATCCGGCGCCATTGTCAGCACTCCTACCTGCGGGCCTTGCCTTGGCGGGTATATGGGCATACTGGCACAGGGAGAACGCTGTGTATCCACCACAAACCGAAACTTTGTGGGCCGTATGGGGCATGTGGATTCTGAGATTTATCTGGCAAGTCCTGCGGTGGCAGCTGCCAGTGCAATAACAGGCAGAATATCCTGTCCATGCCAGTTATAGTACGGTTCCTGGCTTGGCGTTATAAGCTGATCTTAGACGTACAGATAAAAGAATGTATCACAAGGATGACAATGACTGAGAGAAAGGAATATAGAGATGAAAGCAGCAAAGGGACTTGTTTTTAAATATGGTGACAATGTAGATACGGATGTAATCATCCCGGCACGTTATCTTAATTCTTCCGACCCGGCAGAGCTGGCCACGCATTGTATGGAAGATATCGATAAAGAGTTTATTCATAAAGTACATGAAGGCGATATTATTGTGGCAACGAAAAATTTTGGCTGCGGTTCTTCCAGGGAACATGCACCCATCGCAATCAAAGCCGCTGGTGTCAGCTGTGTAATTGCGGAAACCTTTGCCAGAATTTTCTATCGCAATGCGATCAACATCGGTCTTCCCATCGTGGAATGTCCTGAGGCTGCCAAAGCCATTGAGGCAGGAGATGAGGTGGAAGTGAACTTTGATACAGGTGTTATCACAGATTTGACAAAAAACACAACCTACCAGGGGCAGGCTTTCCCTGCATTTATGCAGAAAATCATTGCGTCAGAGGGGCTTATCAATTATATCAATCAGAAATGACAGGGATTAGAATATGATTTACAGAGTAGGCGATAATGATCATCCCAGCTATGATTACAGCCGTCAAAAGCCCACCCAGGTGTCGGGCGAGAGTGAAAAATTCAGCCTTGATCATCAGGAAAGAGAAACATCCTCTTCCAGAAAAAAAGAGAAGGGCGAAGATAAAAAACTTCATGAAAAGACACCTGGGGCAAGTCTCCGGGAGCAAAATGGCGTCAAACTGGAACTGTCTAAATCTGGTATGAAACAGAATCCCCAGGCAGAGAAGAAATCCTGGTTTGCGGGCAGTGAATCTGCTTCCGGGAGTGTCTGGGATTCTGTCAGGGAAACATTCCGGAAACTGGCCGACTTTGCAAAGGATCTTTTTGATAAAATCTGGAACGATCCGCCGCCGGAAGTTTCCTCTGTTGATGTGACGCCGGAGGAAGCAGAACGTTATACGGAAGAGTATTATGCTTTGAAGGGAATAACATCTGTCGGGAATGGCAGATTGACCGACTCAGTCGAATTGTCTAAATCGGTCAATAGAGATGCTGAGATTCAAAAGTACTTACGTTCCGGGAATCTGGAACAGGTACTCAGTCTATTGACCGACAATGGCAAGCGGTCCATTGCCAAAAATTCTACGCTGCTCACCTATTATGATAAGAGCGGCAGACTGATACCTGTAAATCCATCTGACAGTGAAAGAATATTACACGGTGACAGACATTCTAAAAGTCTATAAGACCACCGTATTTTTGCCGCTCCGTTTACCGCGGTAGAGATTGTAATCCGCCCGGGTTATGGTCTCTTCCACGGTATCTTTTTTATTATGTACGGCAATGCCAAGTGTAAGGCTGCAATGTACTCTTTGGGAATTACACTCGAATACCTGGCTGGTCACGTTACGGCGGATATTTTCAGAAATGCGGTAAGCCGCTTCCAGAGAGGCATTGTTAATCAAGATCAGGATTTCCTCACCGCCCCAGCGGCACACATATCCGTGCTCTTTGACCTGGGCTGTCACAACCTTTGCAATCCCCTGCAATACCACATCCCCGAAATCATGTCCATAAGTATCATTGATTTTCTTAAAATCATCAATATCGCACATCACCAGCGTAAAGCTGGAAGAGGATTCCAGTGCCTGTGAAAGGAATATATCCATACTTCTCCGATTATAGAGGCCTGTCAGCGGATCCGTGCTGGCCAACTGTTCCAAAATAGCATTCTGATGTTTCAGCTGGTTATTTGAAATTTTAATCTCAAAGACAAACACCAGAGAAAAAACAACCAAAAACAAGAAAGCGCAGATGGCGTTAAAAATATACAGGCCGATTTCCCAGAACTGACTCTCCAGTATGTACAGCGGACGCCAGAAAAAGGACAGCATCTTACAGGATAAAAAGGAAAGTACCGCCACAAAAGCGGAGATTGTGGCAATCAACATTTTGTGCCGTTTAATATTCATGGTGTAGCAGATATAATAACCCACCGGAACGATGGCAATGATGTACTGCGCAAATCCAAACTGCCAGCCAAGACAGATGGTTGCCACATAGGAATGTAACACGATTTCCAGATAGGTTATGTAATAAACGGGTAGAAATTTTTCCCGGAGAATCAGCCAGAAGCTTGACACATAGATAAGGACACTGCAGGTATTAAACACAAACAGGGGAAGTATTTTTAATGCACCGAAAATAATAGTCAGAAACAAGTGAACAACTGCCACAGAAAAAATAATAACGGTAAATTTCAGTCGGTTCGTAATCTGCATATTACCGGTCAATATATTCTTGGCATCCACAAAGAAGTGTTTCATACGTCTGATATACGGGTTCATCATGTATTCCTTTTTCGCTCTTATGAAATAAATAAAATATATTTCATTATACTATAATCCGGCGGCTGTGTAAATCCTATCTATTATTTAAGAAAACACTTGTTCGACTGTTCTGTATCTGGTATACTGTATGCCATGGATAAGACGGCTTTTGAAAACGCAAAATTAAAAGTGTTATTAAAACAACACGACCCCCATGGTTTCGGAACCCTGCAGGAAAAGACTGTCCATGCAGTGATGAAACTTTATTATGAACCTGATATGGATTATCATGAGGTGCCGATAGAGGGTTACATAGCGGATATTTATACCGGGAAACGCATCATTGAGATTCAAAACGGTAATTTTAACAGACTCCGTCCTAAACTGGAAGCCTTTCTTCCTCTTTATCCGGTCACCGTAGTGTTTCCCATTCCCCACAATAAGTGGGTGATCTGGATGGACGAGGCCACGGGTGAGCTTTCCCCCCGGCATAAATCCCCCGTTACCGGAAGTATCTATCATGCATTTCCGGAACTGTACCGAATCAAACGGTTTTTGAAGGACCCAAACCTGTCCTTTGCATTTCCCTTGGTGGACATGGATGAATACAGGCTGCTGAACGGGTGGAGCAAAAACCGTAAAAGAGGATCCTCGCGTTATGACCGGATGCCTCTGGAACTTTTTGATGAGATATGGATTGAGCGGGCAGAAGATTTCATGCAGGTAATACCTTACGATCTGCCGGAACCCTTCACCATTAAGGAGTTTGCCAAAGCGGCAAAGATTCACCGGGATTTAGCTGCCAGCGTGGTACCTCTTCTGAAAGAAATGAAGCTTGTGAGATGGGTTGGCAAACGGGGCCGGGAATATCTGTATGAAACGATTGACACCGATAAGGAAGCTTATTCGTAGACACTGATATTAACAGCTATTTCTGCGATGCCGAAATACAAGATAACTACTTTATATTGTATTTTAAGCTTTGCAAACGTACTAAATATATGATAAGATTTATGGGTGATATTTTCCGGTTTTGGAGATAAACAGATTTAGTTAACGATAAGCTGACGTCAATAGACGATATGGAGGAAATATGACTAAGGCAAATACATATGATGCTTCCAGCATCACCGTATTAGAGGGCTTGGAGGCTGTTCGGGTAAGGCCCGGCATGTATATCGGAAGCGTGTCCACAAAGGGACTTAATCATCTTATCTATGAGATCATGGATAATGCGGTGGACGAGCATCTGGCGGGATACTGTTCTACCATCCGGGTGACCCTTGAGGCAGATGGCTCGGCTACCGTATCGGACAATGGAAGAGGCATTCCTGTGGGGATGCATGAAAAGGGCATCAGTGCGGAGCGTCTGGTATTTACCACCCTGCATGCAGGAGGCAAATTTGACAACGATGCCTATAAGACAAGCGGCGGTCTGCACGGTGTAGGTTCTTCCGTGGTCAATGCACTTTCTACATATCTGCATGTGACCGTCAAGACCGGCGGTGCCATCTATGAGGATCATTATGAACGAGGCATCCCCACCCTGGAATTGAAGGATGGACTGCTTCCCGTAGTGGGAAAGACAAGGGAATCCGGTACCACTATTAATTTTCTGCCGGATGACACGATTTTTGATAAAACCCGTTTCAAGGAGGATGATGTCAAGAGCAGACTTCACGAAACAGCCTATCTGAATCCGGCGCTCACGATTATCTATGAAGATAAACGGGGCGCGGAAGTGGAACATATTGAATACCATGAGCCGGAAGGCATCGTGGGCTTCATCAAAGATATGAACAAAAGCAGGGAAAGCATTCACGATGTCATTTACTTTAAGGGCGAAGCGGAAGGGATTACGGTGGAATGTGCTTTCCAGTATGTAAATGAGTTTCATGAGAATGTGCTGGGTTTTTGTAACAATATTTATAATGCCGAAGGCGGTACCCATCTGACCGGATTTAAGACCATGTTCACAAATGTGATCAATACCTATGCCAGAGGCCTGAATATCCTGAAAGAAAAGGACGTGAACTTCACCGGCGCCGATGTGAGAAATGGTATGACGGCGGTAATTTCCATCAAACATCCGGATCCCCGTTTTGAAGGTCAGACCAAGACGAAACTGGATAACCAGGATGCTTCCAAAGTGGTCAGCAAAGTGACGGGAGATGAGATTGTCCGCTATTTTGACCGTAATCTGGAAACCTTAAAAAGCATTATCGGCTGTGCGGAAAAAGCGGCAAAGATTCGGAAAACAGAGGAAAAAGCCAAGACCAACCTTTTGACGAAGCAGAAATTCTCTTTTGATTCCAACGGCAAACTGGCAAACTGTGAGTCCAAAGATGCCTCCAAGTGCGAGATTTTTATCGTGGAGGGTGATTCTGCAGGCGGCAGTGCCAAAACTGCCAGAAACCGCATGTATCAGGCAATTTTACCGATTCGCGGTAAAATCCTGAATGTAGAGAAGGCCAGTATTGACAAAGTCCTCGCCAACGCGGAGATCAAGACCATGATCAATGCCTTTGGCTGCGGTTTTTCAGAAGGCTATGGAAATGATTTCGATATCAGTAAACTCCGCTATGACAAGATTATCATCATGGCCGATGCGGACGTGGACGGTGCCCATATTTCCACATTGTTGCTCACGTTATTCTACCGCTTTATGCCGGAACTCATCTACGAGGGACATGTGTACATCGCCATGCCGCCCTTATATAAAGCCATGCCCTCCAAGGGGCAGGAGGAATACCTCTATGACGACAAGGCATTGGAGAAATACCGCAAACGCCACAAAGGCCCCTTTATGCTGCAGCGTTATAAAGGGCTTGGTGAGATGGATGCGGATCAGCTCTGGGAGACCACACTTGATCCGGATACCAGACTGTTAAAACAGGTGGAGATTGAGGATGCGCGTATGGCATCGGAAGTAACGGAAATGCTGATGGGTACAGAAGTACCGCCTCGAAAAGCATTTATTTACCGCCATGCGAAGGAGGCGGAACTGGACGTCTGACAAAAAGGACGTTATAGGGGCAAAGTTTCAAGGATAAAGAGGAAATGCTTTTATGGAAGATAACAGAATCATCAAAACGGAATACTCAGAGGTGATGCAGAAATCTTATGTGGACTACGCCATGAGCGTCATCATCGCCAGGGCCCTGCCGGATGTGCGGGACGGTTTGAAACCGGTGCAGAGAAGAACCCTCTATGATATGTATGAACTGGGTATCCGCTATGACAGACCCTACCGTAAGTCGGCCCGCATCGTGGGAGATACCATGGGTAAATATCATCCTCATGGCGACAGTTCCATCTATGAGGCGCTGGTGGTTATGTCCCAGGATTTTAAAAAAGGGCTGCCTTTGATCGACGGCCATGGTAACTTCGGCAATATTGAGGGAGACGGCGCGGCTGCCATGCGTTATACCGAGGCACGTCTGGAACGCATTACACAGGAGGCGTTTCTTTCTGATCTGGACAAGGATGTTGTGGACTTTATCCCTAATTTCGATGAGACAGAACGGGAACCCAGCGTTTTGCCGGTAAAGGTTCCCAATCTTTTGATCAACGGCTCCGAGGGGATTGCCGTTGGAATGGCGACAAGCATACCACCCCATAATCTGGCGGAAGTGATCGATGCCACCAAAGCCTATATGCTGGATGAGAATATCACCACCAGGGAACTGATGCGTTACATCAAAGGACCGGATTTCCCTACCGGAGGCATTGTCATCAACGAGGATGATATGCTGGATATCTATGAAACGGGATCCGGTAAAATAAAACTGCGGGGCAAAGTTGAGATAGAGAAAGCCAAAGGCGGAAAAACAAACCTTGTCATCACCGAGATCCCCTATACCATGATCGGCGCCAATATCGGCAAGTTTCTGATGGATGTGGCCTCTCTGGCAGAGACCAAAAAGACCCAGGATATCGTGGATATCACAAACCAGTCTTCCAAGGAAGGCATCCGTATCGTGATTGAACTGCGCAAAGACGCAGATGTGGAAAATTTCAAAAATATGCTCTTTAAAAAGACCCGTCTGGAAGATACCTTCGGCGTCAATATGCTGGCAATCTGTGATGGCCGTCCGGAAACCATGGGCTTAAAGCAGATTATCAGCGAGAGTGTCAGGTTCCAGTATGAGGTGGCGGCCCGCAAATATAAGAATCTTCTGGAAAAGGAATTAGACCGTAAGGAAATTCAGGAAGGACTCATCAAAGCATGTAATGTGATCGACCTGATCATCGAGATATTGCGTGGTTCCAAGGATCGGACCATGGCCAGGACCTGTCTGGTAGAAGGAAAGACAGAAGGTATTAAATTTAAATCTAAGGAATCTAAAGTCATGGCAGCCCAGCTTTGCTTCAGTGAGAAGCAGGCCAATGCCATTCTGGATATGCGCCTCTATAAATTGATAGGACTGGAAATCGAGGCACTCATCAATGAACATGAGGAGACAATGGCTAATATCTATCGTTATGAAGATATTCTGGCAAGACGGGATTCCATGGCCCAGGTCATCATCAATGAACTGGACAAGATCAAGGATCAATATCAAAAGAAGAGAAAGACACAGATTACCAATGCCGGTGAGGCCGTTTATGTGGAAAAAAAGATAGAAGAGATGGATATCGTCTTCCTGATGGATCGGTTTGGTTATGCCAGAACCATAGATATGCCTACCTATGAGCGTAATAAGGAAGCTGCCGATACGGAGAACCGGTATGTGTTCCAATGTAAGAACACCGGTAAGATATGTCTCTTTACCAATACAGGACAGCTTCATACCCTGAAAGTGATGGATCTTCCCTTTGGTAAATTCCGCGATAAGGGTGTTCCGGTGGACAATGTCAGCAATTATGATTCTGCCAAAGAAACACTTATCTATGCGGCAAGCCAGAGTGAATTGAATCTCTACCGTGTGATTTTTGCCACCAGACAGGCCATGCTCAAAGTGGTGGATGGCGGGGAATTTGATGTGGCCAAGCGCACTGTGGCGGCTACCAAGCTGCTGGACGGCGATGAAGTGGTAAGTGTTGTGGCATATAAAGAGCAGCGCAATATCATTTTACAGTCCAAAGCCGGTTATTTCCTTCGCTTTGCAGTGGAAGAGATACCCGAGAAAAAGAAAGGCGCCATCGGGGTTCGGGGTATGCGGCTCAATGCCACAGATGAAATAGAAGCCGTATACTATTCACAGAATGCGGTAGAACAGTCCATCCCCTATGGCAATAAGGAACTGGAATTAAACAAAATCAAACTGGGCAAACGGGATGGCAAAGGTGTCAAAGTCCGCCAAAGCTAAACGCAATTCGTGAGAAAATACCATGACCTGCTCCGCTTGGCAGTCTGAAAAAGGAAGGAAAATGAAATATGAGAGTGATTGCGGGAACAGCAAGAAGCCTGCCTTTGAAAACCCCTGCCGGCCTGGACACAAGACCGACCACAGACCGGATTAAGGAAACCCTTTTTAATATGCTGCAGCCTTATCTATGCGATGCGGTGTTTGTGGATTTATTCAGCGGCAGTGGGGGCATTGGCATAGAAGCTTTAAGCCGCGGTGCGAGACATGCTTATTTTGTGGAAAATGATAAGAGGGCCCTTGCCTGTATTGTGGACAATCTGCAATTTACCAGGTTCACACAAAAGGCCACTGTGTTACGGCAGGATGCCGTCAGTGCTTTATATGGCATTCATGAACGCGGGGCAGATGTAATCTACATGGATCCGCCCTATGACCGGGACTATGAGAAGCAAATACTGCAGGCTTTACGGGAACTTCCCTGGGTGACATCTGAGACCTTGATTGTCATAGAAGCATCCCTGACCTGTGATTTTTCCTATCTGGACGAAATGGGATACTTTCTGGAAAAAGAGAAGTGTTACAAGACGAACAAACATGTTTTTTGTCGAAGAGTGTAAAATTGGCACTAAATTTTTCAAAAAAATTTTAAAATAACTAAAGACATTTTGGACAAAGTGTTTTAATATGATTACAGGGATATGGATAAAAGTATGTGAGGATATACTATGAGGGCAGCTATCTATCCGGGAAGTTTTGATCCGGTAACTTATGGACATCTGGATATTATCAGACGGGCATCCAGTATTTTTGATGAATTGACAGTAAGTGTGTTAAATAATAATACAAAGACTCCATTGTTTTCTGTGGAAGAACGTGTTAGAATGTTAGATGAAGCGACCAAAGATCTGCCCAACGTGACCGTGGATTCATTCAGCGGTCTGTTAATTGACTATGCAGACAGAAAAGGGGTTCATGTTGCAATCAGGGGACTTCGCGCAATTACGGATTTTGAATATGAATTGCAGATTGCACAGACCAATCGAAAGTTTTCCGACGGAAATCTTGATACAGTGTTTTTGACCACAAGTCTTGAATACGCCTATTTGAGTTCGTCAACTGTCAAGGAAATTGCCAGTTTTAATGGAGATATCTCGAAATGTGTACCGGAATTTGTTGCCGGACTGATTTATGAAAAATATGGTTTTAGCAGATAGGAGTAAGCATGAGCAGTAGAATCGAACAACTTATTGACGAGATTGAAGATTACATTGATGGCTGCAAATACCAGCCTCTATCCAAGACAAACATAATCGTAAATAAAGAAGAAATCGACGAGCTGCTTAGAGAGCTCCGCATGAAGACACCGGA
>ERZ777305.126-NODE-126-length-120918-cov-14.880468_pt1 | contig 120918 bp, 100 predicted proteins | sample MGYA00374965_ERZ777305 | MGnify/ENA primary metagenome ERZ777305 (study PRJEB29328, sample SAMD00013331) | mouse gut metagenome | study: EMG produced TPA metagenomics assembly of the Metagenome analysis of fecal microbiota from mouse which was promoted... | reverse complement strand
GCTTTGGGTAGACATACCCATTTATCAATTACAATTTGCGGAAACTCAAGTATATCACATGATGAGCACAAATCACATGAAGAACACGAATCCCATCATGCACTATCGCATTAAGAAACAAATCATGCTATACTTGCTATTATGAAGAAAAAAATTGCCGCAGACAGTCAACTCCATAAGATCATCTTTCTGATCGATGCACTCCCCGAAACCGAATTGCTGTCCAGAACTCTGATGGAATTGTGGATGAGCGGATACGAAGCCGAACGGATTCCGGTGGAACAGATTCTTCCGCAACTTACGGAAGCCCTGCCTGATCATGATGCACAAAATGATGTTCCCGCGGACTCGCAGACCATCCTCATCGTGACCGACCGCACCGATCTTGCGGACGCCGCACTTCGTCACGGCATCGCCGTCATCGGCTATCTGCATGAAAAAAACAGGGACGCCTCCTTTCAGGGCGTCCGCTATCTGATTACCGATATTTCAGGTCTGGATGCCCGCTTTTGTGAGCTCGCCTACTGCCGCGCGCACGGACTTCCGCTGACCGTTATAGAAACTGCGCGCTGTCTCATTCGCGAAATTACCTTAGAAGATATCCCGCGCCTCTACGAGATTTACGCAGACCCTGCCGTAACCGATCACATGGAAGCACTCTATGCGGATGAAGCCGCGGAGCGTTCCTACATCCGCGACTATATCGACAAAATCTACGGCTTTTACGGCTATGGCATGTGGGTCGTTATCCATAAAGAAGACGGTCTGCTCATCGGGCGCGCCGGAATTGAACCCAAAGAAGATACTGCCGAACTTGGTTACGTGATCGCAAAAGAATACCGGCGTCAGGGATACGCGGCTGAGGTCTGCCGCGCGATCCTGCTCCATGCCGCAGACTGCTTATGTCTGCCGGAAGTCTGCGCACGCGTACATAAAGACAACGCCGCCTCTCTCCGGCTCTGCGAAAAGCTGAAATTTCAACCGCTCCCACAGTCAGACGATCCTGATATGCTGCTGTTTCGGCGCAGGCTGAACTAGCAACGCAGACATATCATACTTTTCTTATGATCAAAAATGCTTTCATCCCCTAAGAATTTTGTTTCCTTATTTTCATATTTGCTCCCATTTGCGTGCTTTAGCACGCACTCAAATCAGGGAGGTTGAAACGAATGTCTTTCAACCTTTCCTCTGCAGGATTTTTTACGGCAATTGGAAAGAAACAAGGGTGATGTAATTCATCTACCCGTTCCTCCAAGCCTTCCACAATAACATAAACAGCATTCCGGTCTATTTCATCGTGAGGGAAAGTCAAAATACACATTCTTCCACGATATTTTTGGAGCTCCCCCTCTGCAAATCCTTCCGGCGTAATTAAAACACACGTCCGCATGCGCATCTATAAAAAAGATTGACGCTTACGCGCCAATCTTTTTTTGAATCATCCATATCCTGTCCGCATCAACACGTATGGATTCTATTTATGCCTTGCCGTTGCAGCCAAGTACGTCGATCAGCTTATGACGAACAAGCTCCTTGATGTTCGCACGCGCCGGCTTTAAGTACTCGCGCGGGTCGAACTTATCAGGATGCTCTGCAAAGAACTTGCGGATCGTTCCGGTCATTGCAAGACGCAGGTCGGAGTCAATGTTGATCTTACATACTGCGGAACGTGCAGCTTCACGAAGCTGGTCCTCCGGTACGCCGATCGCACCCGGCATTGCGCCGCCGTAAGTATTAACCATTTCTACATATTCCTGCGGAACCGAAGAGGAACCGTGCAGTACGATCGGGAATCCCGGTATTCTCTTCTCGCACTCATGCAGCACGTCAAAACGGAGCTGCGGCTTGGTGCCCGGCTTAAATTTATATGCGCCGTGGCTTGTACCGATTGCGATCGCAAGAGAATCACAGCCCGTTCTGGAAACGAACTCCTCTACCTGCTCAGGATGCGTATAGGCGGAATCCTCCGCAGATACCTGCACGTCATCCTCAACACCTGCCAATGTACCAAGCTCAGCTTCGACAACAACGCCGTGCTCATGCGCATATTCTACGACCTTCTTCGTAATCTCAATATTCTCCTCAAAAGGCTTGGAGGAAGCGTCAATCATGACGGAAGTAAATCCGCCGTCGATGCAGGACTTGCAGGTCTCAAAATCCGGACCGTGATCCAAGTGCAGTGCAATCGGAAGCTCCGGAAAACAGATTGTAGCTGCCTCAACAAGTTTTACAAGATAATTGTGATTAGCGTATGCGCGCGCACCCTTGGATACCTGTAAAATAACAGGCGCTTTCTCCTCTGCGCATGCCTCCGTGATACCCTGTACGATCTCCATGTTGTTGACATTGAAAGCGCCGATCGCATAGCCGCCTTCGTATGCCTTCTTAAACATCTCAGTAGTTGTAACTAATGGCATAATCTTTCATCCTTTCTTTTTATAGTGTCTTAACAGCCCCTTGGCTCCTAATCATTCCTATTATATCCTATTCCTTCCAAAATGAAAACATCAAAACGCGAAAAAGCAAGAGAAAAAAGCAAGATCCCGTAAAACCCGCTGTCAATCCGAATGTTCACATTTTGTTCATATATCGTTTAACATTTTTTCATTCCAAAATCATTTTTTATCCATACTTCGGGGATATACTAAGACCATAAAACACAACAACGCATTACACACTTTCAATTAAACTTTTTCATAATACATGCCGGATAACGCAGGTTATCCGGCATCCTCCCTTTTTAGGGCATTTTCTTTTTTATGTCACGATCCTGCCCTGTTGCAGATTTCTGTCATACCCCCGCCCCTTTTCCGATATTGTATAAAAAGAACGTAAGCTCTTCCGTGATTGGGAAATTCCAATAAAATAGAAATTCCCCGTCACGATCAAGAAAGCGCATCTCCCATGAACACCCTTTCCCAAATTCTAAATACCATAGACTCCTTTGTCTGGGGACCCCCCATGCTTCTGCTGCTTGTCGGAACCGGCGTTGTGCTCTGTATCCGCACCCGCTTTCTGCCGTGGCGGAAACTTCCTTTTGCCCTGAAAAGCACGCTGCAGCGCAGCGCGCGCACTGTCGATGCTTCGGGCGGCAGGGCAGGCGGGATTTCCCCTTTTTCCGCGCTGATGACATCCCTTGCGGCAACCATCGGTACCGGCAATATCATCGGCGTAGCGACCGCACTGGTCTTAGGCGGTCCGGGCGCACTCGTATGGATGTGGATCGCTGCCGCTTTCGGTATTGCCTCTAAATTCAGTGAATGTATGCTCGCAGTAAAATACCGCGAACGCAACGCGCGCGGCGAGATCGTTGGCGGTCCCATGTATACATTAAAAAACGCGTTTCCCTGCAACCGTATCGGCAAAGCGCTCGGCTTTCTGTTTGCCCTGTTCACCGTGTTATCCTCGTTCGGCATCGGCAATATGACACAGGCAAACTCAATTGCAGACGCACTGTACGACACCTTTTCGGTCCCCGCCCGTCTTACCGGGCTGATCCTCACCGCTCTGACTCTGCTGATTGTTGTAGGCGGTATCCGCTCCATCTCCAAAATTGCCACCGTGCTCGTGCCATCCATGGCGCTGCTCTACATTGCAGCAGGTCTTATCATACTGGCAGTGAATTATCATAATATTCCCCAAAGCCTTGTGCAGATCATCACAATGGCATTCTCCAAAGATGCCGTGACGGGCGGCACTCTGGGTACGATCACTGCTTCCGCACTGCGCGCCATGCGCTACGGCGTCGCACGCGGCGTCTTCTCAAATGAAGCGGGCATGGGTTCCGCCGCCATCACTGCCGCCCCGGCCGCTGCCGCCTCACCCGTCCGTCAGGGATATATCAATATGACCGGCACCTTTTGGGATACGATCGTGGTATGCACCATTACAGGTTTGTGTATCATGAGCAGCGGCGTCCTCGGAATCATGGAGACATCGGACTCAGGCATCTATGCGGATCATTCCGGACAGCTGGTACTCTTAAGCAGCCACCATACGGACTGCCCTGCCGCCTATGACATAGCAAACCGGACCCCTTCATCCTTAACTCTTATTTTGAACCTGTCTTCCTCCGCTCCGAAAGCAGAAACGTTCTATCCTGACGGCACATACATTACGCTGACCCGTTTCGATCCGGGCGGCACATCGCCCCCAGATGACAAAGGAAACGGCACAAACATGCCGTACCCCCATAGCGGCGAAACAATTTCCCCAGCTCCGGAGCTTTCCGGCACTTGGCGCGATCCTCATGGATGCCTCTATACTTTTCGTCCGGACGGCACTTACGACTATGCAAAACCGCTTACAGGCGCGGCACTTACGATCGCCGCATTCCGCAGCACCCTCGGCGATACGGGAGCTTATTTTCTGACAGTCAGCATTGTATTATTTGCTTTTTCCACCATTCTGGGCTGGGAATACCTTGGAGAAAAAGCCTTTGAATATCTGATGAACACACACAGATACAATCTGCTTTACCGTATGATATTTTCATGTGCCGCCTGCGCCGGCGCATCTGCAGCTCTTGATATCGTGTGGAATTTTTCGAACATTGCAAATGCACTTATGGCTGTCCCCAATCTTCTCTGCCTGCTCATATTAAGCGGTGAGGTCGCTGCAGAGATCCGGCAGTATGAGACCGGTCCCGGGCGTCAAAAAAACAAAATCAGGAAACACTGATCAGATCAGTGTTTCCTGATTCTCATGGCACTAAAAAACGGATCGCATGATGCTCATTATGCACTTTTACTCTGCGGTGTTCTCCGCCAAACTCACCGTCAAGTGTCCAGGACACCGCCTCTTTCGTCTCAAAAATAATATCTGCCGCCTTAAAACTGTTCATCAATTCTGTATCAAATTTCGCACCGATCAGCGCTGTCACGATTCGGTTCAGTTCCACCACATTGCGCGGACGTCTGATGAGCGTAACCTCAAAAAGTCCGTCATCAAGCTGAACGTTTTTTCCCGTTATGTTTTGAAATCCGCCGACAGAATGCGAGTTTGTCACCATTCCATAGAGATAGTCGCCCTCTATCCGCCTGCCGTCTGCCGTCACGGTCACGTCATAAGACTTGATCGAGGAAAGTCTTGTGATACCTTCCAATATATATGCCATATGTCCAAGTATATTTTTCATTTCCTGTCTGGTCTCATAGGACACATCCGTAAAAAGTCCGAACGCCGCAATATAAACGAATACATCGTCATTAAATCTTCCGATGTCACACAAAAACGGTTTGCCGCGCACGGCTGTCTCCATCGCCGCAGACGCTTTTTTCGGAATTTTTAAGCTGTTTGCAAAATCATTCGTTGAGCCTGTCGGCAGATACCCGATCGGTATACGTTTGGTACTCCGCATCATTCCCGTCACCACTTCATCAAGTGTGCCGTCTCCGCCTGAGCAGACACATAGCTCATATTCACCGGCACTATCCGAAACGACCGTTACTGCATCCCCCCGGCTCTGCGTCGGGTGCACGACTACATCATAACCGTCTTTGGTGAGCCTATCCACAATATCTAAAATTCTCGCCTTGATCTGCCCTTTTCCGGCATGTGGGTTAAAAATGAACAATGCTTTCTTCTTCATATCCGTATCCTCAAAAGACTTTTCCCGAAACTCTTCCTATGCAGGCATTTTGCATATACAAAATAAGCCGCCCTGCGGCGGCTCATTTTCTATCCTTATTTGACTTCTTTACCGCTCAGGAAATCCGCAAGCTTGGCAACTGCCGCATTCTCATCTTCACCGTCAGCTTCAATTGTCACATTCTCCCCCGCATCCATTCCGAGACTCATCATCCCCATGATACTCTTTGCGTTGACTCTCTTTCCCTCTGCCTCAAGATAAATCTTGCTGTCAAACTGACTTGCAATCTGTACCATTACCGCGATCGGTCTTGCTTCCAGACCGTTTGCCAATTGGATCGACATTGTTTCCTTTTTCATAGCTCTCCTCTTTTCCTGCTTCCTGAAAATTCCCTTTTCCCCTGTGCTTTCAGCCAGTACCCCATTTCTCTTCTATCATCTGCGGCCCCTATGCGTTTCCCTTAAGCTCCTCCGCGATCTCCGATAATTTCCTCAGTCGGTGATTCATACCGGATTTGCCAATAGGAGGCGCCATCAACTGCGACAGTTCCCCAAGTGTCGCGTCAGGTCTCTCCAGGCGAAGTTCCGCCGCTTTCCGCAGATTCTCGGGCAGTGAGGAAAGTCCTCGTTTTTCCTGTATCAGTTTAATATCCTCTACCTGCCTGTTTGCCGCATTGACTGTCTTGACAATATTCGCCGCCTCACAATTCACCCTCCGGTTCACACGATTGCTGATATCTTTCAAAATGCGAAGATTCTCAAGCTCCATCAGCGATACATGCGCCTCCATGATATTGAGCAGATCGACGATACATGCACTTTCCTTCAGGTAGACCACATGATACTTTTTACGGCGGATGACCTTTGCCTCCAGTTCAAACCCCGTAAGCACCCCGCACAACTGCTCTGCCTGCGGCATACTTCCACAGACAAATTCCAGATGATAACTTCTTTTGGGATTGCTCATGGATCCAATCGATAAATAGGTCCCGCGCAAATACGCTCTGCGGCAACAACCGTTTTTCAGCAGCAGCGGCGATACCTGTGTGCCCTGCGCCGTCAGCCTGCACGCTTCGGATACGGTCACCGCATCCCTGCCCGTCAATGTGAATTGATCAATACCAGTCTTTTCCTGCACTGCAAACAATTTTTCGAAAATATCCGTATCTATATTAAATGTTTTTTTCAATAATGTAAAGCATTTTCTTAATACCGCGCTATTTTCAGCACGAATTTCCAGGCAGCGCACCCCTCTTTGCGTCTCGACAATCCTTGCACAGCAGTTCAAAACTGCCGCCAATTCTGCAATCTGACAATGCCTTGCCTGCCCGCAGTGCCGCGCAAGCTCTTCTTTGACCTCTCCTGAAAAAGACATTTAGCCCCCCTGCCGGATATCCCGGTGTCCGATCGTCAGTCCGTAATCACCCTGATCCTTCAGCCGCGCATAAAGCTCGCTCGCCAGCGTAACGCTTCGATGCTTTCCTCCTGTACAGCCGATTGCGATCACAAGCTGATATTTTCCTTCCTTCACGTAATTTGGTATCAGAAAACGGATCATATCAGTCAGCTTTTCCATAAACTGTTCCGTTTCCGGAAAAGACTTTACATAATCCTGCACAGCCTTATCCTGTCCGGTCTGATGCTTTAGCTCATCAATATAAAAGGGATTCGGCAGAAAACGCACATCGAATACCAGATCGGCATCCGCCGGAATCCCAAACTTAAATCCAAATGACATGATACTGACGATAAGGCTATTGTACGCCTCATTTCCGATAAAAATACGATCCAGCTCTTCTTTCAGTTCGCGGGTCAGAAGCTTTGATGTGTCGATCACGTAATCCGAAATTTCGCGGATCGGCTTTAACACAGCGCGCTCTTTGTGAATTCCCTCCTCGACGCGTCCCTCCGGAGACAGCGGATGCATGCGCCTGCTCTCCTTGTAGCGCTTCATCAGTACAGCGTCGCTCGCCTCCATGAAAAGCATATCATAGGCATAGCCGGCACTTTTGATCCCATCCAGAATATCCGCAAGTTCCTCAAAGGATTGTCCGGCCCGTACATCAATGCCGAGAGCCACCTTTGTCACCTCGCTGCCCGGCGTCACGATCAGTTCCACAAATTTGCCGATCAGTGCCACGGGAAGATTGTCAACGCAATAAAACCCGATATCCTCCAACATTTTTAACGCTGTTCTCTTTCCGCCGCCGCTCATGCCTGTCACAATCACAAATTTCATATAAAATCACCTATCCGTATCACTTCCGGTTCCAGTTCTACATGAAACCGTTCTTTGACCTTTTCCCGTACTTCTTCAATCAGCTCATATATGTCCTGCGCCGTTGCATTTCCGACATTAATGATAAATCCGCAATGCTTTTCCGACACCTGTGCTCCGCCGATGCGGTATCCGCGCAGACCGGCATCCATAATCAGTTTTCCGGCAAAATAGCCTTCCGGTCTCTTAAATGTACTGCCCGCACTTGCAAAAGTAAGCGGTTGTTTTGCGCGCCTTCTCTCATTAAAATCTTCCATTTTTGCGCGGATCTTCTGCCCGTCCCCATGCTGCAGGCACAGTACCGCCTCCAGCACAATGAAAGGACGGTTTCTGATAATACTTGTGCGATAGCCAAATTCCATTGTATCCCGGTCTAACACCATCTGACCGCCCTGTTCGTTTAAGACCGTCACACTTTCTACGACCTGACTCATCTCGCCATCATATGCGCCCGCGTTCATCACGACCGCTCCGCCGATACTGCCGGGAATGCCCGACGCAAATTCCAACCCGGTCAGGGAGTGCTGTGCCGCCTGCACCGCCACGCTTGACAAAAGTGCCCCCGCCTGAACACACATACGCACGCCGTCCACCGTCACACTGCCCATGCCGTCGCCGATCTGAAGCACGACTCCGCGATATCCCCTGTCACTGACTAAAAGATTGCTGCCGTTTCCAATGACAATATAAGGCTGGTGCAGCTGTTCAAAATATGCCGCAAGTTTTATCAGCTGCTCCGCACTCTGTATCCGTATAAACATATCAGCAGCACCGCCGACCCGGAAGGTCGTATGCTTTTCCATCGGTTCATTCTGTAATAAATATTCCGGCTCTACAAGCTGCCGTATAAATCGCTCCACTGTCTCTGTCACATCCACCCTCCATGCCGTCAAACACAACGCTTTCGATAATATTGTCACCGCTTACCTCATTGTATGCGCACATTCCTGCCATCAGTCCGGAAAGCGCCGCAGCAAATCCGTTTGCAATCACCAAAGATCCTAAGGAAACGATGATTTAATCAGCGCTTTCTTAGGAAAGCACTAACTTTGCCGCACCATAGATGCCTGCGTCGTTCCCAAGCGTTGCCAATGCAAATTTGGCATTTCTGCTGCCGTGGAACACATTGGGCTCATAATACTTCCTGATATAGTCGATCAGAACCGGTCCTGCCTTTGACACACCGCCCCCAATCACAAAAATCTCCGGGTTCACGACCCCCGCGACCACGGCAAGTCCTTTCCCAAGATATTCTCCAAACTTCCCGGCAACTTCCATGGCAAGCGTATCCCCCGCCTTGACTGCATCAAAAACGGTCTTCGCGGAAATCTCTCCGCTCCGCAGCATACTGTCCTGACTGCTTCCGGCGAGCGCACGCTTCGCTAAACGCACAACCCCTGTAGCCGACGCATATTGTTCCAGGCAGCCGCGGTTTCCGCAGCCGCACGCTTCCTGTTCCCCGTCTTCGACATGAATATGACCGATCTCCCCGCCTGCGCCCGTTGCCCCGGCAAGCAGCCTGCCGTCTACGATAATGCCTCCGCCAACACCGGTTCCGAGTGTCACAGCCACCATATTACGATAACCCTTTCCGCCGCCTTTCCACATCTCTCCAAGCGCCGCTACGTTCGCATCGTTGCCGGCTTTGACCGTTAAACCCGTCAGCGCGCCGAGTTCCTTGTTGATATTCATAACGCCCCAGCCCAGATTCGCCGCCTTGTAGATCGTTCCCTCGCTGTCGACCGGTCCGGGAACACCGATTCCGATACCTGAAACATTCTCATCAGAATATCCTTTTTCTTTCATTTTCTCTTTGACAGCCTGTGCAATGTCCGGCAGGATCTGTCTTCCGTTATCCTCTTTCCGCGTAGGAATCTCCCATTTATCAAGCACATTTCCTTCCGTATCAAACAATCCGAGTTTGACTGTCGTCCCGCCAAGATCGACGCCGAATACTACCTTCTCCATATCTGCTTTCCCTCTCTTTTTACAAATTCTCCGAAACAGTCCGATAACCTGTCCGGACCATTACGCATCGTCTTCCTCGCGCCGTCTCGCCAGCGAATTCTGCACGCGCTGGTATAATTCCTGCGCCGCATTGTAACCCATTTTTTTCTGACGGTGGTTGACTGCCGCTGACTCACAAATGATCGCCAGATTCCGCCCCGGACGAATCGGAATATTGTGACATACGACTTTGTTACCTAAATACTCCGTATAATCTTCTTCCAGTCCGAGCCGGTCATATTCCTTATCCTTATTCCAATCCTCAAGCCGGATGACCAGGTCGATATTCTGCGTATCTTTTACGCTCGATACACCGAACAGCGTTTTCACATCGATGATCCCGATGCCGCGGAGCTCAATGAAATGCTTCGTGATATCGGGCGCGGTTCCGATCAGTGTATCTTCGCTGACCTTACGGATCTCCACCACATCATCTGTAACCAAACGGTGCCCCCTCTTGATCAGTTCCAGCGCCGCTTCCGATTTACCGATCCCGCTCTCGCCGGTAATCAGCACGCCCTCGCCGTAAACGTCAACCAGCACGCCATGAACCGAGATCATTGGCGCTAACTTCACATTCATCCAACGGATGATCTCCGCCATAAATGCCGACGTCGCTTTTTTCGTCATCAGGATCGGTATATTATGGGAAACCGCAATTTCCAGGAACAGCGGATCCGGCTCAAGCTCACGGCAGAATACGATCGCCGGGATATGATGATTTAAGAGTGCTTCGAATACCTCCTTCTTCCGGTCCTGTTCCAACGCCTGCATATAGGTGTATTCCACAAAACCGATGATCTGTAAGCGGGTCGCCTCAAAATGCTCGAAATACCCTGCAAGCTGCAATGCGGGCCGGTTGATATCCGGCTGTGTGATCTTGATCTTCGAAATATCTAAGTCAGGTGTGAGATTTTCCAGTTTTTCTTTTTCAATAATTCTGGTTAAACTTAGACTTGCCATACGCTCCCTCCTCATGTGAAATCATGGTCGATAATACTCATTATATCATGAATCTTCAAAAATTTATTATTTATTTTTTTGTTCTATAAAGAATTGAACGATTTGTTCCGCCACATGTTCCGGTATTTCCGGCAGTGAAGAAAGTTCCTCCTTTGAAGCGCTGCGTACTTCTTCAATAGAGGCGAACTTACGCATCAGGGCTTTTCTGCGCTCAGGACCAATACCCGGAATCTCGTCAAGCAGCGAATGCACCTGCGTCTTGCTGCGGATGGAACGATGGTATTCGATCGCAAAACGGTGCGCCTCATCCTGAATGCGCGTGATCAGCTTAAATCCCTCGCTGTCCTTTTCGATCGGCAGTTCCCTGTTTTGAAAATACAGACCCCTTGTGCGGTGGTTATCGTCTTTTACCATGCCGCAGACCGGAATGGTAATGCCGAGTTCGGCGAGCACATCAAGGGCAATATTGACCTGCCCGCGGCCGCCGTCCATGAGCAGCAGATCGGGAAACCTCGTAAATGAACCAAAATCCGTCCCGTGCTCCCCGGTAAATGTTTCCTCCCGCTCAGACAATCCATGCTGAAACCGTCTGGTCAGCACTTCCCGCATACAGGCGTAATCATCCGGCCCCGCCACAGTCTTAATGCGGAATTTCCTGTAATCGCTGCGCTTCGGCTTTCCCTTTTCATAAACGACCATGGATCCGACATTCGCAAATCCGCTGATATTTGAAATGTCATACGCTTCCATACGTGATACACTCTCTAACCCCAGCAGCCCTGCGATCTCCTTGACGGCGCCGATCGTACGCCCTTCTTCACGCCTGATGCGCTCGCGGTCCTTATCCAGCACGAGCTTTGCATTCTGCGCCGCAAGCTCCACCAGTTTTTCTTTTGCCCCCTTTAGCGGGATCCTGACATACACGCGCCCGCCCCGCTTTGTGGTCAGCCACTGTTCGATCAATTCCATATCCTCGATCGGCTCCTGCAGCATCAGTTCACGCGGAATAAACGGCGTCCCCGAATAAAACTGCTTTACAAAGTCCGTCAGTACCTGCCCGCGCTCTCCTTCCGACACATGCGTCATATAAAAATGCTCCCGCCCGATCAGCTTTCCGTCCCGCACAAAGAACACCTGAACGACGCAGTCCGTGCCTTCCATACACATGGCGATGATATCCTTATCCTCTCCGCCGCTGTCCGTGATCTTCTGCTTCTGCGCCACGCTTTTCACACTGGTAAGCAGTTCCCTGTAGCGGATCGCCTCCTCAAAATCAAGCGCCTCCGACGCCTGTTCCATATGCTCTTTTAAGTCTTTTAAGATCGGCGCATAATTTCCGTTCAGAAAATCAAGCGCCTGTTCGATATGCGCACGGTAATCTTCTTTTGTCACATAGCCTGCGCAGGGCGCCGCGCACTGTTTGATATGATAATTCAGACACGGGCGGCCCTTGCCGATGTCACGCGGCAGGCTCCGGTTACAGGTGCGCAGCAAAAACAAGCGGTTCATCAGTTCGATGGTATCCCGCACTGCCGCCGCGCTCGTATACGGACCAAAGTATTTCGATTTATCCTTTTTCATCACGCGTGAAAAAAGAATCCTCGGATATTCCTCGGCGACCGTCACCTTAATATACGGGTAAGTCTTATCATCCTTCAGCATCGTATTGTACTTCGGGCGGTGCTCTTTGATCAGATTATTCTCCAATACGAGCGCTTCCAGTTCGGAATCCGTCACAATATACTCAAAGCGTGCGATCTGCCGGACCATTTTGTCGATCTGCGGTCCCCTGCCCACAATTTTACGGAAATAGGAACGCACACGATTATGCAGATTGACCGCTTTGCCGACATAAATGATCGTATCGTTTCCGTCATGCATGATATAAACGCCCGGCTTTGCGGGCAGTTTCTTTAATTCTTCCTCAATCTCAAACAAAACGGTCCCTCCTTTCCTTCCGTTCTTCTTCACGGTCAACCGTAAAGCGGCGTAATGCCTTCCTATATTCTGCGCCCTCTCAGATCTCCTTCACAATGTTCTGCAGCCAGACTCCTTTTTTGACAAAGATAAACCCTACAACGCACTTGATAAAGTCCAGACTCTGCACGACCGCATACAGCACAAGGATCGGCAGCGTCGTAAAATGCGTCAGCGCATAGGCGCACGGCACGGCGAGCACCCACATAAACACACTGTCAAACAGAAATGTCACGATCGTCTTTCCGCCCGTCCTGAGCGTAAAATAACATCCGTGCAGAAACGCGTAGAGGGGCATCATCACCGACGCGATCAGGATGAAGCCGGCGGCAAGGCTGCGCACCTGCGGCTCCGTCTTATAAATTGCCGGAAACATATTCCGGAACAGGGACATCGTAAACCCGATCACAAGACAGCACAGTATCGAAAAACAGATCATTTTCCGGTCCGTGTCTTTTGCTTCCTCCATTTTCTGCGCGCCGAGAAGCTGCCCGACAATGATTGCGATCGCGTCCCCCATCGCAAGATACACGACGCTGAACAGATTGGAGATCGTCGATGCGATATTGAGCGCTGCAATAACCGACAAGCCCCTGAGTGAATAATTCTGATTCAGCATCGTAACGCCCAATGCCCACAGTCCCTCGTTGACGGCAAGCGGCGCCCCTTTGATCAGGATCTGCCGCATGAGCTGCGCCGGGATCCTGAGGCTCGCATATGCGCCCACAATGAACGGATGTTTTTCTTTATGCGTCTGCGTCCATACCACAACGATCGCCATTTCCACAAAACGAGATACGACTGTGGCAATCGCGGCACCGGCCACGCCAAGCCTTGGCGCTCCAAAATGCCCGAAGATCAATATGTAATTGAGAATGACATTGACCGCCACCGCCGCAACGCCGGCCTTCATCGGAAGCACGGTTTCTCCGACGTCCCGCAGTGTATTCGCATATGCCTGCGAAATGACAAACGGAAACAGCCCGATCAACATCACATGAAGATACGCCCGGCCGTAATACAGCGTCTGCTCCGCGTTTCCGACCGCATCCGTCTCATGCAAAAACTGCGTGATCAGCCATTCTCCCTTCATTAAAAAAAGAACCATTCCCGCCACGGCAACCGCACTCGTCAGAATCAGTTTTGCGCGGAACGTATTCCGCACGCCCTCATGATCCCCTTTTCCATAATATTGTGCGGTAAAAATGCCGGCGCCCGATACTGCGCCCCATACGCACAGATTAAACACAAACAATAACTGATTCACGATCGCAACGCCGTTCATCTGGTCGGTCCCGACCTGACCGACCATGATATTGTCCAGCAATCCGACAAAGTTCGTGATCGCATTTTGTATAATGATCGGAACAACAATGAACAGGACCCTTTGATAAAAGGCCCTGTCCCCTATATACTTTTTTCTGATCTGTTGAAGTTTCATTTCTGTTCGTTCTGCTCCCCACTGTCTGCATTCTGATTGTCTTTTCGCGCATATAGCCGGTTTCGCAAGGCTTCTGCAAACTCATTCTCCACTTTCGTTGAAATATCCTGCGCCTCGCTCTCTTCGCCGGCGCCGCTATCCGATACAGCCTGCTTATCCGTATTCCTCTGCCGGGAAATTTCCCCGCTCTCTTTATCGTCCGCATGGTTCTGCATCGCCGTGCCGCCTGCGCTCAGCGCATCCGCCTTCTGCATATCCGCAGTGCCCGCGCCCCCTTGCGTCTCCACGCCGTCCATACTTTTTTGTATTTCTGCGTCACCCGTGCTCTTTTGCGTCCCGACGCCATCCGGCACGCTGTTCCCGTCCAACCCCCGTATCTGCGGCCACGCATTGCGCAAAAGCTGTTCACGCTCATAATCGGGCATATTACCGCTGGCAGTCACATTCGTCTGCGCCCCTGCATTCTGCCATTCGGCTCCCTGCTGTGTATCTGTATTTCCGGGTGCCGCAGCTCCTGTGGCTTTTTGCGGCGTATCCATGTTTTGTCCTGCATTCCCCGGCTGAATATTCTGCCCGGCGGGTACATCCGTTCTTCCCGCTTTCGACTGCTCCTTCGGTTTTTCCTCCGGTTCGGGCAATCCTTTCTCTGCGCGGAAGATCTTCATGAATTCCTTACCCGTGATCGTCTCTTTTTCAATCAAGTGCTCGGCAAGCCTATCCATCAGCGCCCGGTTTTCTTTCAAGAGCTTCTTTGCTTCCTTATAGCTTTCTTTGAGGATCTTCATCACCTCCTCATCGACAGCTGCTGCCGTAACATCGGAGCAGTTCATTGCCGTTCTGCCGTCAAGATATTTGCTCTCCACGGTCTCCAATCCCATCAGTCCGAAGCGCTTGCTCATCCCGTACTGCGTCACCATGGCGCGCGCGATATTCGTCGCTTTTTCTATGTCGTTCGATGCGCCCGTCGTCACCGTATCAAATACGATCTCCTCTGCCGCACGCCCGCCAAGCAGACCGACTAACATATCATGCAGCTCCGCCTGGGTGTTCAGATATTTTTCCTCCTCCGGCACCTGCATCACATAACCGAGCGCACCCATTGTTCGCGGCACGATCGTGATCTTCTGTACAGGCTCGGAGTTTTTCTGCAATGCCGAGATCAGTGCATGACCGGTCTCATGATATGAAACGATCCGGCGTTCCTCCTTACTCATGATGCGGTCTTTCTTTTCCTTGCCGACTAAAACGACTTCAACCGCATTAAACAGATCCTTCTGAGCGACAAATTCCCGTCCCTCTTTGACGGCGTTGATCGCCGCCTCGTTGATCATGTTCGCAAGATCGGAACCGACAGCGCCGCTCGTTGCAAGCGCGATATCCTCAAGATTCACGCTGTCATCCATGAGTACATCCTTGGCGTGAACGCGCAGAATGTCGACACGCCCCTTTAAGTCCGGCTTGTCCACAATGATCCTGCGGTCAAACCGCCCCGGTCTTAGAAGCGCTTTATCCAAAATTTCCGGCCGGTTCGTCGCCGCCAGAATAATGATTCCTTTTTTACCGTCAAATCCGTCCATCTCGGAAAGAAGCTGATTTAAGGTCTGCTCGCGCTCCTCGTTGCCTCCGCCGTATTTGGAATCACGGCTTCTGCCGATCGCGTCGATCTCATCGATGAACACAATGCAGGGCGCGTGCTTTTCCGCTTCCTCAAACAGCTTGCGAACACGCGATGCACCGACTCCGACATAAAGCTCAATAAAGTCCGAACCCGCCAGTGAGAAAAACGGCACGTGCGCCTCGCCCGCCACCGCCTTTGCGAGAAGGGTTTTACCCGTTCCGGGCGGTCCCACAAGAAGCGCGCCTTTTGGCAGCCTCGCACCGATCTTACTGTATTTTGCCGGATTATGCAGAAAATCCACGACTTCGACGAGCGATTCTTTGGCTTCATCCTCGCCTGCCACGTCCCGGAACGTAATTCCCGTTTCTTTCTGTACATCATAGAGCTTTGCATTGCTTTTTCCGATTCCCATCGGTCCGCCGCCGCCGGACATCCTCTTAAATACGAAATTCAGACCGATACACAGTACCAAAACAGGCAGACCATACGTTAATAGAAGTGACCAAAACCAACCGGAATTATCCGGTATTTCCCTGCTAAACTCCACTCCGGCCTCGGTAAGACGCTCGGTCAGCTTGTCGGCGTCCTCCGCAACGCCCGTATAGTAGACCCGCTGCGCCGGCGCAAAGCCGTCCTGCCCGCTCTTTTTGGGCGTGATCGTAAGCTGGCTGTCATAGATCAGAACCGACTCGATCTCTCCGTTTTCCAGCATTTCAATAAAGTGATTGTATGTGATCTCTTCATTGGACGCGGCGTTCATCGTGCGCATGAACCAGCTGATCATCAGCACAAGCGCTAAGCTCGCCAGCAGCACAAAGAGAAAATTCTGCTTCTTCTGCGGACCGTTTCCGTTATTGCCCCCGCCGTTTCCGCCGTTCTGATTTCCCCCCTGATTTCCGCCGTTTCCCGGTCCTCCGGGACGGTTATCATATTCGTTCAGATTATTTTCCATTTTCATTCCCCGCGTAAGCTTTTCACACGCTTCTTCCTTTGATAGTCAGTCTCGTCCAAATCATTTCTTCTCATTCATTGTTGGACAACTCTTATTTATTATATGGATAGAACCGCCATAAATCAACCTTTCTTTTGTGAAAAGAAAATGAATTGTTACAACGGATTATTTATAGTTGTACAAGGCTTCGGATTCGGTTAAAATAGACAATGAGCAAAGACCGGTCGATAGGATAGCCGCAAAAGGCGGCATGGAGGCGTACAATGAAAAAACACCGCATAGATGCCTGTGATCTGATATTCCTGTGCACACTGATCCCGATTACTTTCTTTTTACTGTGGAAATGTCCGTACGGCTATGGCGGATTAGACGAGCCCTTTTATCTGACACTGGCACAGCGTCTTTCCATGGGAGACGCACTGCTCTCGGATGAATGGAACCTTTCACAGCTTAGCGCCGTTCTTCTTTTACCCTTTTACCGTCTCCACAGACTGCTCTTCGGCACAACGGAAGGGATCGTCCTGCACTTTCGCTATCTTTATACTGCCGTGCAGCTATTGACTGCCGCGCTTATGTACCTCGCGCTCAGGCGCTTTCGTTACGGCGCCGTGTGTGCGGTTCTTATCTTTGTCATTTATACTCCCTACGATGTGATGGCGCTGTCCTATAATACCTTTGCGCTTATGGCGGTCACGCTCTGCCTTTCCATTCTTTCATGCTGTAAAAAAGACGGGCGCGCCGGTTTTCTTCTTGCGGGTTTTTGCTATGCCGTGTCGGTCATTGCCAATCCGTATATTTTCCTGATTTATTTATTTGTTCTGGTTTCGTATTTCGCGGCGTTTTGTGTCAGAGCATTCCGCCGCCGGCAGAACGTCCGCTCCGCGCCCCGTGATCTGCCGTCCGGAACGCCCTCGGCATCTGCCGCTGATACGGCAGAAGACGGCATATTTCATATATGGGGACGCGGTCTGCTTATTTTTACGATCGGAGCGGCAGTTCCCGCAATATACCTGTTCATCCTTGTTTTCAGCCGCGCCGGAATCAGCACGATCCTGAATAATTTATCCGCCATTCTTCAGGATCCCGAACACGCTTCACGTTCCGCAGCAGAGATCCTCTACAGCATTTTCTATGCCATGCGCAGCACATTCGGCATGTTTATCGCCGTATGGTTCCTGCTGACCGCGCTCTCACTGATCGACCGTAAAAAAACACATGCGTGGATGTACTTCTGCATGACTGCGCTCATCACGGCAACTGCTGTCATGATTTATATCCCCTCCATCCAGACCGATTATAACTATATCATGTTTCCAATCACACTCTGCGGACTTTCCGCCTATCTGCTGACTTCGAAAAAAAATCACCGCGTATTCCTGTTTCTATGGTGTTTCGGTATGTTCTATGCCTTTTGCCTCGGCTGTGCATCCAATCAGGGAGGAAACGCAATCTGCATGGGTATGCCCGCCGCCGCAGCCGGCAGTGTGCTTCTGATCCGGAGTTTCATAAAAGAGCAGTTTTCCCTTTACCGGGACTTTGAACATCGTGATCATACGGAACCGGACCGCGAAGCATCCGGAAAAACCGCCGGAAGCGTCCGCATGAAGACTAACCGCTTCACGGCACCGCTTGCCGCCGGGGTCGCTGCTCTGCTGTTCCTCTCCCAGCTTGGCGCCGAGTGCTATGCAAAAGCCGTGCATGCCTTTTGGGAGCCATCGGTTGACGCACTGGATATCAGGATCACTGGCGGACCCTTAAAGGGCGTATATACCACAAAAGAACATGCAGATGCTTATGATATGCTGCTTGCGGAGATCGAACCTTACCGGAACGGCTCTGACTCCCCCGTGCTCTTCGTAAGTTCCAGCCCGTGGTGCTATCTGTACGCAGACCGCCCCTACGGTGTATACTCCTCCTGGATCTCAACACTCTCTTCGGACTCAGATATAGGCGCGCCGCTGTTGATCGACCGTCTCGGTGAATATTACCGGCTGCACCCCGACCGGATCCCGACAGATATCTATATTGCTAAAAACGACATTTGGGGAGACCGGCTGTATGGAACAGCCGAATGGAAAAACGGCTATCCGCTCGCGGCATGGCTGCTCACCTATACGAATATCGATCCGTCCCCGCTCTATCCCCATGACTGTGAAGAATGGAAGATCCTTTATTCCGTGACGGAATCCGGACACGGCTTTCATATGAAACGGATCATTCTGCCCGATTAGGGTGATTTTTCTCTTTTTCTTTTTCTTTTTTTAGAAATAAGTAGATTTTTGTCTGCGAACCGTTATATAATGGTGATATATTGTTTTTTGACGTCACAAACTCACAGGCTGAGAAAGGAGCATAGTTATTACTATGGCAGTCAAGTATGTCTTTGTCACCGGCGGCGTTGTGTCCGGACTCGGAAAGGGAATCACGGCCGCATCACTTGGCAGATTATTGAAAGCACGCGGCTATAAAGTCACGATGCAGAAATTTGACCCCTATATCAACATTGACCCCGGAACGATGAATCCGGTTCAGCATGGCGAAGTGTTTGTCACTGACGACGGCACGGAGACCGATTTGGATCTTGGACATTACGAGCGTTTTATCGACGAAAATCTGGATAAAAACTCCAATGTGACCACCGGCAAAATTTACTGGTCCGTTTTGCAGAAGGAGCGGCGTGGGGATTATGGCGGCGGGACCGTGCAGGTCATCCCGCATATCACCAACGAGATCAAGAGCCGTTTTTACCGCAATTTTACCGACGATGAAACGAGAATTGCCATCATTGAAGTCGGCGGTACGGTCGGCGATATCGAATCCCAGCCGTTCCTTGAGGCGATCCGCCAGTTTCAGCATGAAGTCGGCCGCAATAACGCGATCCTGATCCATGTAACGCTGATTCCGTATCTTCGTGCTTCCCAGGAAATGAAGACAAAACCGACACAGGCAAGCGTAAAAGAACTGCAGGGCTTGGGACTGCGCCCCGACATCATCGTATGCCGCAGCGAATACCCCTTAAACCAGCACTTGAAAGATAAGATCGCATTATTCTGTAACGTCCCAAACAGTCATGTATTACAGAATCTGGATGTGGAGCATCTCTATGAAGCGCCTCTCGCAATGGAAAAGGAACACCTTGCTTCCGTTGCGTGTGAATGTCTGGAGCTGGAACAGCGTGAGCCGGACTTAAAAGACTGGAGTGCAATGGTAGAGGATCTCCGCAGTCCGACAGACGAGGTCACGATCGCCTTAGTCGGCAAATATACCGCACTGCACGACGCTTACATCAGTGTCGTGGAAGCACTCAAGCACGGCGGAATCCCGAATCATGCAACGGTCAATATCAAGTGGATCGATTCGGAGACTGTTACTGCAGAAAATGCTGCCGGTCTGTTATCCGGCGTTAACGGAATTCTGGTCCCGGGCGGCTTTGGGGACCGCGGCATCGACGGTATGCTTTTGGCGATCCAATATGCCCGCACAAGTAACATCCCATACCTCGGACTCTGCCTCGGTATGCAGCTTTCCATCGTTGAGTATGCAAGAAATGTTGTCGGCTTTGAAGACGCACACAGCATAGAATTGGACGCAGGGACACTTCATCCGGTCATCGCCCTGATGCCCGACCAAAATGGCGTTGAAGATATCGGCGGCACTTTGAGGCTTGGCACCTATCCGTGCGTGTTGGACGACTGCTCTTTGGCGTACAGACTCTACGGTGAAAAAACCATTGAGGAGCGTCACAGGCACCGCTATGAAGTGAATAACGATTACCGCGCCGTACTGACTGAAAAAGGCATGAGGCTTTCCGGATTATCACCTGACGGAAGGATCGTTGAAATGTGCGAGATTCCGTCCCACCCGTTTTTTATCGCGACACAGGCGCACCCGGAATTAAAATCCAGACCAAACCGTCCTCATCCGCTTTTCAAAGGCTTTGTCGCGGCAGCATTACAAAATAAAAATAATAAATAGCTTAACCAGACCTTAGTAAAAAAGAAGGCTGCCGCACCATGTACAGTGCGGCAGCCTTCTTTTTTTATCTATCGTTATCCCACATGGAAAAATTTCATACTATTGTTCAGGTCATTGGCAATCATATTCAATTTCTCAGCATCCTCTGCAATCTCCGCCATCATCCTGTTTGCTTTGACCGTAGACTCAGACGTTTCCTCCGAGCTTGCCGCATTCTCCTCGGCGATCGCACTTAAATTCTGTACGATATCCTCCACGCTGATCCGCGCCTCATCCAAATGCTGCGTCATAGTATGAATTTCATTGATGCTGCTCATGGAGGATTCAATTCCGCCCTGGACTTCTGTAAAGATCTCATCCGTCCTTCGCACGCGCTCTCCCTGCAGATTCATGATTTCTTTTACCTGATCCATTGTTCCGACTGCACGGTTGGAATTCTCGATCAGAACCGCTACAATGTCTTCGATCCGTTTTGCCGATGAATTCGTCTGCTCAGACAACTTCTGTATCTGTGTAGCAACGACCGCAAAGCCTCTTCCCGTATCCCCGGCCCGCGCCGCCTCTATCGTCGCATTCAGTGATAAAAGACCCGTTTCTTCCGCAATGCTTGTGATCAGTTGCGAGGCCTCCCTAATCTTCTCCGCCGATTCGTTTGTCATATTTGTCTGATGATAAATCGTCTCTATCGCCTCACGTGCTTTCTCGTTGATCTCATTTAGTTCGGAAAGCGTCTCCGAAGCCTGTCTCCCTGTCTCGCGCATCTTCGCCGCATTCTCATTTAATACAACGGACTGTCCTTTCGTCTCCTCGACCATCTGTCCCATCTCAGTGACATTCCCGGTCGCATTCTGCGTCTCTCTCGCCTGCGTCCCCGCCGTGACCGCAATCTCCTGTACCGCTCTCTCCACATGTCCGACCGTCTCCGCAGAACCCAGTGCGGAATCCTGCATCCGCGAAGCGGCCTCGATCAAAGTCGCACTGTGTCCCTGAATGACCGAAACGATACGCACCAGTTCCTCGCGCAATCCCGATATGCTGCGGCTCATAACGCCGATCTCATCTCTGCGTCTTAATTGTCCGCCTCCCATCTCCACGGTCAGATCGCCGTGCGCGATCTTATCCACGGCCTGTACGCCCTTATTTAATGTCTTCGTGATCACGCCCACGACAAGGATGGCTGCAATGATCCATAAGACCCCCATCCCGACCGTCACAAGGAGGATCGTCAGCTGCACCTGATGAATCGCCGAATTCAGATCCTCCTGACGCCTCGCGATCATGATCATCCCGACGGGAGGCTCCGTTGACAGATTAATGATAGGCTGGTAATATGCCATATATGCCTCTCCGTTGATCATAATATGACTGTCCAGACTTCCCTGACCGTTTACAAGCACGGACTCCATAATACGATTCTTTACCGGTATATCAGTCAGACGCTCCCCATTTGCATCGGCAAGGGACGACAGCATCACATCCGTTCCATAATACACGGTCACTTCCATATTGCTGTCCTTTACAGAATCCACAATATCCGTATTTTGGGAAAGATTCATGGTATTTCCCTTTTTGAAATTGCCGTTTTCGTCAAGGCGGTAGTTTCCTTTGGCGCCATAATCATAAATGTTCAAAACCGAGATGGCTGTCGCGCGCATTCCCGAATAGTTCTGCTCCTCCATCGCTTCGCGGATCTGCGCGGAAGATACAAGAAAAATAAGAATTCCCATTAACACGATCGGGGCAATGGATAAAATCAGTATTTTGGATTTCAGCTTCATAATGTGTTCCTCCCGCGCTGCTCTTTCGCCTTTATGATCAAATCGTTCCTGATAAGATGATTGTAACACAGGGAAGGACTTCCCGAAAGCGCTTTCGTATATTTTCGAAACAATGCTGTTCCAACGTCCCCATTCTGGCAAGAAATTCCAACGATCGATCGTTGGAAATACACTCTTAAGGACGATCGCTATATCCAAATGCCTTCAAAAAGAGGCGAATAACTGCTTTTTGAAGGCATTTGCTGTTTAGATAGAAGCATCAAAGATTTTACAATTTTTTATTTCACATTTCTCTCATGCACGGAAGACATATTACTTTGTCCCGTATCACTTTCATAATACCATCATAACCCGCACTTTCACCGAAGCGCTCCCGGGAAGATGCCACAATAACTGTCATATCCAGGGCCAGCAGCGTACTCTCAATTTCTTTCGCTGTTTTTACCGGCAGTCCCGATAACATCTCATCCGCTGTCAAGAGACGCGGTCTGCGGATCAGCGCTCTCGCAATTGCGATCCTCTGACGTCCGCCTTCCGGCAATTCTTTTCCACTATCCGTAATCTGCGTATCCAGTCCCTTAGGCAGTTTTTCTATCAGCCCGGATAACCCTGCCATTTCAACCGCACGTGCCACTTCCTCTTCCGAATGATCATCTTCTAGACAGATATTATTTCGTATCGTATCATTCAATAAAGAAATGTCCCGGTTGATAACCGCTACTCCCTCATGAAACTCTTTCTCAGAAAAATGACGCAGTTCCACATCGTCATACAGAATTTGTCCTTCATAGTTCCTGTACACTCCTGTGAGCAGATTCAGCAGCGTCGTCTTTCCCACTCCCGTTCTCCCGGTCAGTAAGTACTTTTTACCATAAACAAGGCACAGGTCAAACGGCTTAAAGACGACTTTTTCTCCGAAAGAAAAGGAAAGATTCTGACAAATAATATCCATTTCAAATATAAAATGCTCATTATCCCCCGTTTCACGTCCGTATATCACGCCCTGTCCTTCCCATAATTCCGCATCCTGTTCTGCATTCCGCCTTTTTAAGAGACTCCCCACAACATAGCTGTTAGTTTCCGTAAATAAGACTGACACACTTTTCGCAATCTCATTAGCAATCAATACAAGAAGTGTTGCGTATCCCAAAGAAACAGCATCCTCCGGCATTCCCAACGCAGCATAAATAAGACTAATTATAGTAACCAGTGCACCAAACCACTTACAGATTATTCTCCGCAACATCCGGCTAATGCAGCCTGCAACTCCCGCCGCAAGAACGGTCGGAATCAGTATCACCAGCAAAAGCCGCCAGTCCATGATCAAAAGACACAGCACTGCGACCATTACAACATAAATATTTTTTATGACTTCCTTAAGCGCATCAAAGTGTTCCGCGCTATAGATATCTATATCGTCAACCAAAAGTGAAATATACTCATCCATTGCCTGCTCCGTATAATACCGATAGCGAAATCCGGGTGTCCTTCCAAAGTCTGCCCTGACTACCGATCTCACGCGCCTTATATGGAAGATCAGCTCTTTTGCAATCAGAAAAAGCAATACTGCGGGAATCAGAATAAAGAGCGCCGCATATCCGGCGGCACTTCCGACCCATACAAAAATCAGTTTTCCTAAAAGTCCTGTCATTGCGCTATAAACCACATCCATGGCCAGACAGCAAATAGCGGGCAGGAAACAGGCAATTATGAACCACATTTTCATTCTTCTCATTGGTAGTATCCTCTCCTTATCAAATAATTTCATTTGAGTAGTTTATCTTTTGAAAACACCGCATAATCCCTTGTCAACTCCCACTACTACTTTAATCTTCTGGAAGCAAAAATGCCATGACGTTTTTGGAAAATTTTTCCGAAAACGTCATGGTATTTGATGCATGAAGCTCTTATACTTTACTCATAACAACAGTCGACCCTACATAAAGTTTTATGTAGATTCAACCATTTTTCATTGACAAAGGAGGAATTATTTATGAATATCAAAAAACGTTTTGTTGCAATCTGCTTGGTCACTGCGGCCGCATTATCGCTGGTTTTATCCACACCCGCAAAGTGCACTAAAATTACCGAAGGCGGACAGTCCAGCCTCCTTTGCGATCTCTATGAAGAACCCGCTGCAAAGAGGTGTTGACGCTCATCTTCTCTCTACTTTGCACAATTTTTCGTAGGATTTCCTTGGAATGTCCGAATTATTTCCAAGCAGTTCTTCGCAGTAAAACGCATATCGGTAATGCCGCAGAGCGAACGCCTTATCCCCAAGGCGTTCGTTTGCGTTTGCAATATTATTGACAAACAACCCCATATCCGTCATTTTGCGGCTCGCAAAGCACAGCGCTATCCCCTCATAGGAATAACGGATGCACTCCTCATTCCGCTCCTCCCTGCCAAGTAAAATACTCAACTGCGCCAGAACGCCCATAAAAGTGCGGAAGTGAAATTCCGGCCGCACCGCGCTCATATGATAGTAAGCATACAGTCTCTCCGCAAGATAGATCCCGTCCCCCAGCTCTCCCATACAGCGCAAAGCGTTGATCACCTGAAGCATGATCGAAATCTCTTCGCTTGTAAAAACCGTGCACCAAAACGCCTCCGGCCACTCCCTGACGTTCTCCGTCAGCGTATAATCCGAAATCGTCAGACTAAGAAGAAGCAGCAGCCTGCCCACCCGCTCCTGCTCGGGAATCCCCTTTAGCGCCAGTTCGATCAGATAGTAAATCTCCCCAAGATACTGCCTGTTATAGCGGCTCTCCATATCGAGCTGCGCTTTCAGCCGCCCAGCCGCCTTCTTTGCCTTCTGCCACTGCTTTGTCTCGATCAGCGCGTCCAGACGAAAGCGCTCCTCCAGCAGCCGGAAATCCTTTGCCTCGATCACGCTATAATAATACTCGCTCCGCACCTCCAGCTTTTTCGTAAGCGCACGGAAATTTCTGCGGCTCGGCGCCCGTTTTCCGGTCACGATCCGCGATAAGGTCTCCGGTGTGCAGATTCCCTCGCTTAACACCTCCTGCGTCAGCCCCCTCTGTTTTCTTCTGCGCTCGATCACTTCCCTAAGCAGCTCCGGTTCCTGCCATAGGTCCCAGATATATCCGCCCTCCAGCCAATTATCCGCGTAAGACGACGATGCCTCTTTTGCTTCTGCTTCCTTTACGCCATGCTCCGTCCCGTCCGCCGGCTGATCTTCCCTTTGCACCGTACACGCCGTACTCCCGGCGCATCCCTGTAATATCAATGCGCCCTCGGCACTCATAACGCCTGCACCGTCCATATGCCCTGACTCTCTGTCCATGGACCACAGTTCCTTTCGCATCTCGCGCCATGAAGCAAGCTGTTCCTTCCTCTTTGCGACCTCCTGCCCCTTTCCAAGCTTTTCCGCAGATTCAATATAGGCGTTAAGCAATTGCTCGCCGCAAATAAAATACCGCAGAGGCAGCATCATCCGGAATGCGCGCCCGGTGATCACATAAATCTCCTGATCCCGGTTTCTTTCCTGCAAATATGGCAGATAAGCGGACACCAGGCGGGGATAGACTTTCACACGCTCCTGTTCATCCTCAAAATATTCATATACATAATCTATCAAAAACTTCATCAGCGCGGCGGATATCTCCTCATCGCCATAGTACTCCTGCCATAACAAGAGCGCACTGATTTCCTGCACGCACAGCATACACTGAGGGCGCAATAATCCCCTAAAACCGGGAATCGTCGCACAGACAGCCCGCCGAAAATAATCCGTCACGCCCTCTCTATCTCCCCGAAGCCTTTCTTGCAGCAGTCCACGCACCATTAATGTAAACTGTTCCTGAAGCGGCTCATTTAATTCCTTATCCGCTGTCTCACGGTCCAAAATGAGCCTTTCCAGCCCTGACCAGTCACGATCCGCTATCCGGTTCAACACTTGCAGTCTCCAGTCAAAATAGCGATATTCCGCATCCGTCAAAACGGACACAAATTTATCGGGCGATTTTCCAAGCCGCTGCATCATCGCAGACAGCAGAAGCCTGTCCATCCGCCTCTCACCTGACAAATAGCGGGTAAGCGTTGCGTTTGAACAGAGACCTCTGCACAGCTCTGTCTGATTCGCATGATGCTCTTCTATTGTACTGTTGAATAAATCTGTCAGGGTTTGTTCCATGGCTGCCACCAATTTCTCATAAGTTAGCGTTTCAATCACTTCAAAATACAAATCGACTGTGCAGGCATCACGAGCACTCCGCCTTCCAGCGTGATCACTTCCCCGTTCAAGGTCAGATAGCCCCTGATCTGCATATCGGCAAGTTCACTTCCCGTAAGTGTCACCTTAATCTCCTCTTTCGAGTTATTATATACGATGCCGATCGTACTTCCGTCATAAGTCTTCGTGATGGCCGCCTGATACGCATCACATAACGACTCCACGATCGTAATCGTTCCACGGGCAATCTCAGGATTCTCATTACGCAGTCTCAATGCTCTTTTATAATAATTGTAAATACTCATTCCGTCAATACGCTGTTCTTCCACTCCCGGGAACGCCGATGTAATTCCGTCATCCGCATCCTTAGGACCATTTGTCATTCCCGTCGGATCCGTATCGGACCAGATCATTGGCAGGCGCTTATTTTCATCCTTCTGTCCGGAGCTCTTCATGCCGATCTCTTCCCCGTAATATACAAACGGATTCCCGTTCATCATCATCAGAAGCCCACATGCCATCTTTATGTCATTCTGATTGCTGAGCAGCGCATTCGACACGCGCCCCATATCGTGGTTCGTAATAAACGGTGCATCAATAAATTCCGCGTTCATTTCACTGAATAAATCCTGATAACGCAGCATATCCTTGACAAAATTGCTTGCCACATACGTTCCGCGCGCCGCCAGAATAATTTTTCCTTCCGCTCCCGCAGCATCAAAATTAAACATGCTCGGTGTTCCGCTTCCATAATATGCCTGAATCGTATTCGCTCCTGCCCAGACTTCGGACACCATGTAAAAATCAGGATTCAAACTCTTACAATAGGTATACAGCCAGTTCAATGCCTCCGTGTTGAATTCCGTATCGCCCTCTTCAAAGTGCAGCGCCGCATCCATCCGGAAGCCGTCAACGCCCTTATCGATCCAAAATTTTGCAACATCCTCAAGCTCCTTCCTCAACGCCTCGCAGCTCAAATTGAGATCGGGCATCTCCGACCAGAACGATCCCTCATAATACCAGTCACAGCCGCGGATATCATAATAAGTGCTGTCCACGCGCTCTTTGGTAAAATGATAATACTCCACATACGGACACTCCGCAGGATCAGGCTCTGCTCCGTCCTCCAGCCCGCGCAGATACGCACATGCCTGCGTAAACCACGGGTGCTGGGATGATGAATGATTGATGACCACATCAATGACCAGCCGGATCCCCCTGTTATGGCATTCCTGAACAAGGCGCTCAAAGTCTTCCATCGTACCATATTCCTGATCGATCTCACAGTAATTCTTTACATCATATTTATGATACGTCGTCGAAGGCATGACCGGCATCAGCCAGATCCCGTTAAATCCCATATCGGCAATATAGTCCAGCTTCTCTGTCACGCCGTTTAAGTCCCCGATACCGTCCCCATCCGAATCATAAAACGAGTAGACAAATATCTCATAATAATTTCTGTAATTATCGTCAATGATGTTCAGTTCCTGCTCGTAATCATAACTGACCGGATTGACCGTAATCACGCCGTCCTGCGCGTCTGTACCGGTCTGCTCACCCTGATCATCCTGCTGTTCCTGACCATCCTGCCCGCCGTTCACCGGCGTTTTTCCACATCCGCCAAGCATTCCCAGCACCAACGCTGCAGCCAGTACCATACATAGTAAACGTTTTTTCATTCCCGTGCTCCTCTCTTTTATACCTCTGCCCTCAGACGAAACATTTCTGATAGCAACCACCCTTATGCTTTCTGTTTCTGTCAAAATCGGCAGTCCCCAACCGGAGACTGCCGATCATACACTTATTATAACAGATTCTGTCCTGCAGCGCATCTGCTGCATCAAAATCCCTGAATATTTTTGGCATCAGCCCTTGACAGCACCGCCGGTCACACCTTCCACATAATATTTCTGCAATGCCATGAACAACGCCGTTACCGGAACAGCTACCAAGATACCGCCCGCGCAGAATCTTGTGAAATATCCCTGATAATCACTGGTCCATACCCATCTCTGCAATGCGACCGCAACGTTGTAGCCCTTCTCGTAACCGAGCGCTACATAGGAAGCGAATACATAGTCACACCAAGGTGCCATAAACGCAACCAACGCCGTGTAAATGATGATCGGCTTGGAAAGCGGTACGATCATGCCGATAAATATCTTTGCCCTTGATGCACCGTCAATTCTGGCAGCCTCATCCAAAGACTTCGGAATCGTATCAAAATAGCCCTTGCAGACATAATAACCCATACCGGAGCTCGCCACCGAAATCAGAATCAATCCCGGAACCGAACCTGCCTGTGTCAGGCCAAACTGCTTCAACAGGAAGTATAAGCAGATCATCGTAAGGAAGCCCGGGAACATTCCTAAAACCAGCCACAGATTCATCAGGGCTTTACGCATCTTGAAACGCATTCTCGAAAGCGCATAGCTCACGCATAATACGAAGATCGTCTGACCGATCGCCACAAAGACTGCGATGATCAAAGTGTTTCCATACCATCTTAAAAAGTTGCTCTCTCCGTTCAGCAGGAAGGTATAGGAGTCAAGCGAAAACTGCTTAGGCACCAAATAGTTGACCATTCCTCCAAACTCCGTCTTATAAGAGCGGAAGCTCTGAAAAATCAGGCATACGAACGGAAACAGCCATATAATGCTGATGACGGTAAGTATCGCATAGGCAATTGCATTGGACAGCTTTTTATGCTGCTTGTGCAGCTTCTTTTCTTTTTTCATTGGAAGCCCTCCTCATCTCTGACTGACGGTAACACATTATATACCGTAACCGATACGACTGCCACAACCACGAATACCATGATACCGATGACCGCTGCCATCTTATAGTTCGTATCCTGAACCGTCATCTTATAGAGCCAGGTGACAAGCAAGTCGGTGTAACCCGCTCCTTCTGTCAACGCAAGCGACTGCGGTTTTCCCTGATTCAAAAGGAAAATTACGTTAAAGTTATTTAAGTTGCCTGTAAACTGCGTTAACAGATACGGTCCCGTCACGAACAACATATAAGGAAGCGTAATCTTGCGGAATGTTTGGAACGGACTCGCACCGTCAATCTTGGCACTCTCATACAGCTCTTCCGGAATATTCATCAAAAGTCCTGTCGTAATGAGCATGACATACGGAAGTCCGACCCATAAGTTGATGATCAGGATCGTCGGTCTTGCCCAAGAAGCCTTTGTCCAAAACGGAAGCGCCGTGTCGATCCAGCCCCATTTCATAAGGTAGGAGTTCACCAAACCATCCACCGCAAACATCTTGCCGACATACAAAAGCGATACAAACTGCGGCACCGCAATCGTCATGACAAGAATGGTACGCCACATTTTCTTGAATTTAATACCTTTTTTATTGATGAGAATCGCAACTGCCATTCCCAAAAAGTACGTCAGGAAGGTTGCAAAAAACGCCCACACTAACGTCCAGTTCAACACCGTCACAAACGTCTTGCCAAAGCCTGCCGTACCCAAGGAAAAGATGTTTTTGAAGTTATCAAATCCCACCCATGTGAACAGGTTCGTCGGTGACTGATGAGCCGCGTCATAATTCGTAAATGCCACGCAAACCATGAATACGATCGGCAACAGCACAAACAAAAATACGCCCGTTACCGGCAGTGCCAGTAAAGTCTTATCGAAATGCTCGTCAAATAATGAATGAAAATCCTGCTTTATCGTTGCAAGCGCTCTGCCTTCCTTTAGGCGTTTCTCCTCATTCATATTCACGCGTACATTCAGTCTCCACGCAAATAAAAACGCCACGATTACAAAAAGGCTTAGTATGCCGAATAACAAAATCAAAAAGCTGTTATCACCGTACGTATAAATGTAATTTTCATCGAAGCCGCCCTGTACGGTTCCAAGCGTTCCGATATCTTTCAAATATTTCGCACCAAATGCAACCATATACCAAATAAAAGCAATCTCGGATGCAAGAAATGCGATACCCCGTAAGATCTGTCCTCTCACCAACGGTCCGAAGCCCATAATGAGAAAAGATACTTTGGTCTTCCAATCCCCATGTACAAACGTCTGTCCAATCTCTTTACAGTCCCTGAAAGGAGCCGTTAGCACACATTTTATCCTTTTTCCAAGACTTTTCTTCTTTTTTTCCATCCTTGACCCCCTCCGGCTCCGCGCCCGTCTAAGCGCTGCTATTTTCTGCCTGAAAGTCGGACGTGGAGGGGGTTGCCCCCCTCCTGTCCGTGTTTTATTCTGCCATCCCAATCAAAAGCTGTACCGCAACTTACTGAGTGACATAGGACTGCTGAAGTGCCTGGAAGTCCTCTAATACTTTCATGAGCTCTTCGTCGCTCATGTTGTTATAGGTTCCTGCAATCGCATCATCGCCAAGGCTCGTTGCATCTGTCCAGTAAGCATCCGGATACTGACCCTGCGGAATCATGTATGCGAACTGTGCGCCTAATGCGGAAAGTGCCTCATCAGCCTGAACTGCGCTGTCACCCTGTGCGGAAATGTTGCAAGGACCCCATCCCAACTCAGTAAATCTTGTGATCTGAGCATCTGCATTCGTCAGATACTGAGCCAGTGCCATACATACCAGCATCTTGCCCTGCTCTGTCTGCGGTTTTACGCCTAAAAGCTTGAATCCGCAGAAGCCGCCTAACTGAATGTTCTCGCCGTCAACCGTGTAGCTCGGGAGCTTTGCACATGCATAGTTATCGCCAAAGAGCTCCTTTGCTGCGCCGCTGTCCCAAGTACCATCAACGATTGCGCCTGCATTCGTTGCCGTGCTTAAAGAAGAACCGTTTACAAATGCGCTGTGGTTTGCAAGTGCGATGATTGCCTTCAATGCCTTCAAACCATTGTCTGTTGCATAAGTGATGTTCGAAGAGATCAGCTGACCTGTGCTGTCGGATTCATATGTCAGCTCGCAGCCTGCGCCGAAGAAGAATGCCGTCTGATACCAGCCGGAGTTGATCTCCATGTAGAAGTTCTTGCCTGCTGCCGCACAATCCTCAAGAATCTTGTCAAGGGAAGAAGGATCGGTAACGACGCTCTTATCATAATATAAGAAGTAACCGTTATCAGCGGTCATGGGGAATGCGTAAATCTGATCGCCCATCTTTGCGCCGGCAACAGAACCCGCTGCATTCTCATTCTGAACGAAGTTTGCATAATCGCCCGTGATCGGGGTCAGAGCGCCTGCCATTACAAGACGTCCAAGCTGATCCTGTGCAAAACCGAAAATATCGGCGCCGCCTTCTACGTCAGCGATCATGTTACCTGCTGCATCACCTTCGCCTGTCGGCTGAATGTCTACGGTGTAGCCTGCCATTGCCGGATTTGCTGCGAAGAAGTCATCTGCCAGCTTCTGTGTCGTCTCAACTGCATTCTCTGCAACCCAGATCGTGATCACACCTGAGCCGTAATCGATGTCTGCAGGCGCGCTGCCCTGATTGTCATCCGCCGGTGTGTCATCTCCGCCCTGATTGTCATCTCCGCCCTGATTGTCATCTGCAGGCGTGTTGTTGTCCGCACCCTGCTGTGTGTCATTGTTGCTCGGGGTGTCGTTCGTCTTGTCGTCTCCGCCTCCGCACGCTGCAAGGGATAATACCATTGCTGCGGAGAGGAGCATTGCCAATAATTTCTTTTTCATCTTTCTCCTCCTACTTTCTTTGTGGCATGGAAACCATGCCATGTTATCTGTTTATCATAAAATGCATTACTGCATTTTACTTCGATCCTGAATGTACTCCCCCAAAGTATGAAATAATCTTTAGATTATTTCATACTTAAAAGAACCTAGGTTCTTTTCTGAACGGAACGTCACTATATATTATCTGCGGTAAACCATGGCAAGCGTCCGGATCCATTCACGGCGTTTGTCGGATAACTGCCTGTTGCCAAGCCTCCAGCGCCAGTTTGTCCCAATCGTTGAAGGAAGGTTTGTACGCGTTTCCATGCCGAGTTTCAACAGATCCTGCATTTGGAAGATCGCCACATCCGCAATACTCCCGTATGCCAGACGGATGATCGCATCCACAATATCCTCTTTACTATTTATATTAAGATATTTGTATAAAAACGCCAGTTCGTACTCGCACTTTTCATTAAAATATCCCATAAGAGGCTCATTATCATGCGTCCCCCCGTAAACAACCATGTTGCTATTGGAATAATTATGCGGTAAATAATCATGCTCCGCATTACCGTCAAACGCAAACATCAGAATTTTCATGCCCGGCCATCCCGTTCGCTGTACCAGACGTTTGACTCCCGGAACGACGACACCCAGATCCTCAACGATCATTCTGCTTTCCCCAAGCGATTCCGCGATCGCATCCGTCAGTTTTCTGCCGGGACCTTTGCGCCAGTGACCGTTTCGCGCATTCGCATCTTTCGCGGGTACACTATAATAACGGACTACTCCTATGAAATGATCAAAGCGGATCACGTCATACAGTTTGGCGTTTGCCTTGATCCGTCTGCGCCACCATGAAAACTTCTCCTGTTCCATTTTATCCCAGTCATACAGCGGATTCCCCCACTTCTGACCGTCATCCGAAAATGCATCGGGCGGACACCCTGCAACAAGATCCGCTTTTCCACTGCGGTCTATCTGAAACAGTTCCCTGCGTTCCCACACATCCGCGCTGTCCATGGAAACATACAAAGGGATATCTCCGATGATACGCACACCGCGGCTGTTCGCATAGTGCCTGAGCTTACTCCATTGAACATCAAATTCAAATTGGCAGAACTGCCAAAACAGAATTTCATCCGCAAGACGTATCCGGTATTCCTCTAACGCCTTCGATTTCCGGTCACGGATATCAGGTTCCCACGCCGTCCACTCGGCATTTCCCGAAAACGTTTTCAACGCCATGTAAAAAGAATACCCGTCAAGCCAGCTTTTCTGCTCCGCACAAAATTTGCGGAATGATGCATTCCCGGTATCAAACCGTTCGAACGCTTTGCGCAGCACGGGAAAACGATTCTCGAACAGAATTCCGTATGATACGTCCTCGTCATCTTCTCCCCATGAATAAGCCTCGATCTCTTTTGTCTTAAGCAGCCCGTCTCTTACCAATAATTCCAAATCGATATAGTACGGATTGCCGGCAAACGCGGAAAACGATTGATAAGGACTGTCTCCGAAGCTCGTCGGACCAAGCGGCAGCACCTGCCAGTATCTCTGGTGAAGATCCACAAGTAAATCTACGAACTCATATGCTGCCTTACCGAACGTGCCGATTCCGTATTTGGAAGGCAGGCTGGCTACCGGAAGCAAAACCCCGGCTCCTCTTGTCAGCGATGTCATTCCCACTCTGCTTCCTCCTCGAAAATAGCACCCTTCCGTGCGAAAACCTTTTCCAATAGTTTTCGTTTATTTTCGTTCTTGATGTAAATTTAGCACTTTTTTCCTGATAATGCAAGCAGTTTTGCGCAATTTTTCGCAATTTAGTGCTACTCCACAACTTTTTTAGTGCATTTTTGTTAGTATTTCACGAATTTTTTTCGTTTATTTTCGTTTTAACCTTAATCAGTTGATTTTTTTACTTAACATTACTATACTTATGATAGCATAATGTTTTAATTGCGATCCGCATGTACAGAAAGGCGCGTGTTTATACTATGGCAACCACGATCAAAGATATCGCCAACCGGCTCGGCGTTTCTATCAGCACCGTTTCAAAAGGCTTGAACGGTGCAAGCGACATCAGCGAAGATCTTCGCCAGTTTGTTCTTGATACCGCTATCGAAATGGGTTATCAGACGAAAAAGATGAAAAAAGAAGAGAATAAAAAGCTCGCTCTTTTTATTGAAAATATGAATTACGATACGCCGGAAAGTTTCGGGTATGACCTTGTTTTGGGATTTCGTCAGGTAGCGCTGCGTGACAATTGGGACGTTACGATCTCCCCGATCACGCCCGAATTCCAGACCCGCAACAAATATGACAGCTATCTCTTAAAAAGCGGCTACAGCGGTGCTTTTTTGATCGGCTTTGCGCTTCAGGATCCGTGGATGGGACAGCTTGGCTCCTGCAAGGTGCCGACCGTCCTGCTCGATAATTTTATTGACAGAAACCCGTATGTCGGTTCGGTGGAAACCGACAGTGCAGAAGGGATCGACTTAGCGGTCGAACATTTGATCAAGCTCGGGCACCGGAAGATTGCATTTTTCAACGGTTCACCGCACTCCATGATCACGACAAAGCGCTATGATGCTTTCATCACAAGCATGGAATCGCATCATATTCCGATCAATCCCGATCTTGTCACATTTGGTCATTATGTAAAAGATTCTGCAAAATATCATGTTCCCAAGCTTTTATCAAGCGGAGCGACAGCAATCGTATGCTGCTCGGACAGCATCGCCGAGGGCGTCATTGAAGAATGTACGAAGCGCGGCGTGCGTGTCCCGCAGGATGTCAGTGTGATCGGATTCGACGATCTGCCGTTTGCGGCTTCTCTCACACCGCCGCTGACCACCATCCGTCAGGATCGGCTTGATCTCGGCAAGGGCGCCTATCATGTACTAAGCAACCTGATCAATCATGTATCGATCAGCCGTACTGTCATGCGCGCCAAGCTGATCGAACGGGAGTCCGCCGCTCCGCTGCATAACATATCGCACACGGCATGACCACTGAGTATGACTTCGGGCGATGACTCCATGCGGTCATTCTGTGCGGTCTTTTGTAACGGTTTCGGCATCCTCGCGAAATCGGCGTTATGGTTCTATATTTCTATATGATTTCATGATGTTCTTTCAGCGCTTCCGCCATCTTTTCATACATCGGAAGTTTTATTCCATACTGCCCGGACAAGCGCACTACCTCATAGATCAGCCCGTCGATTTCCGAGGGCTTTCCGGCCTCAATATCCCGCTGCATGGATGTGGAGGCCTCGGGAGAAAGCGCATCCAGTATCGCAAGATTATTTTTTACGATATCCATCTGAAATTCAATGCCCATTGCTACTGCCAGTCTGTCGATCTCACCGACCAGTGCGACAAAAGTGTCCCGCTCATCTCCGGTAACCTGAAACCGCTCCGCGTTCGCATGGTAGTATAGACCGGCAACCGCCATCGGTGACACATAAGAAAATTTCTGTAGCGCGTCCCTTCTGATGTTTTCAGAAAGTACTGCTTCGATCCCGCTTTGACGCAGGTCTTCTGCAATTTCAAATAATTCCTTCCGCAGTTCTTCCGGATCACGCACGCCAAACACCACCCTGAAGATCGTTCCGTTCATCCAGACCGTCCCGGGCTTCTTTATCTGCGCTGCCACATAAATGCAACCGTCCGTAACAAGTAATCCGGGCAGTTCTTTCTGCAGTCTTTCCCCTGTTCCATACAGATTTAAGACCGGTATCACGATCGTATCACTTTTTGACACCTCCCTGATAAATGGTATGACGCCTTCGAGCGAGTATCCCTTTACGCATACAAAGATCACATCCGGTCGCTCCAACCTTTTTTCGGCAGAAGCTTTCGCGGCTTCTTCCTGAAGCGCCTCCGCCGAAGCCGTTCCGCACATTCTTATATATTCGCTCATTTCATATGCAGATACCGGCGCGATCGTCTCCGTTCCTTTTTCTGTCTCGAGTAAAATCCCGTGCTTTTGTATTTGTTCAAGATGTGATCCCCGCGCGATCACTGTGACATCCTTCCCCGCTCTTATCATGTAAGCCGCAATGCAGCCTCCGGTCCCGCCGGCTCCTATCACACAATATTTCATCAATCGTTTCCCTCTTTCCTTTTTTGCCGCTCACTCTTTACCGATGATCCGGTCTGCCCCTTCTTTTTCAGGAAGAAATGCGGTTATATCTATGTTTTCGTTGCATTCTTATGGCATAGCGTATAAAATACGTTACTGGCACAAGTTTCGGACATACTCTCATTATACGCGTTTTTCCGCGTCACGCAAGTTTGGAAAGTACTGAACGAATCAGTGTTTTCAAAGAAAGGAAACGTTCTTATGAATATTCAGGTCATTCTTTATCAGCTTATTACCTTGTTTCTTTTGATGGGTGCCGGTTTTATCCTGTTCCGCCTCGGATTCATGACAGAGGATTTTAATCGTGCGCTGACAAAACTTCTGATCAATGTCACAATGCCGTTTTTGATTATTGACTCGGTCCTGACACTTGAACAGCGTGCCCCGCTTTTCACAGTTCTTACGATCCTTGCGGCTGCCGTATTTCTCTATCTCATCCTGCCGCTTTTCGGATGGCTTATCTCCCGCCTGATCGCTGCACCCAAATCACAGCGCGGGCTTTACACATATATGACCACCTTTTCAAATGTCGGTTTTATGGGCTTTCCCCTCATTTCGGCACTGCTCGGCACGGAGGCAGTATTCTATACCGCGCTTTTCAATATGATCTTTAACCTTTCCAGTTTCAGCTACGGCATTCTGCTCATCAGCTCCGGAAATGAGAAAAAAGAAAAACCCCGGCTCAGCATGCTGCTTTCACCGGGGATCTTACTGTCCTTACTCGCTATTGTGTTGTATTTTGCCGCTCTGCCCTTTCCGTCCCCCGTCGTGAATGTCGTCGGGTATATCGGCGGGTTGACAACACCGCTTGCCATGCTTCTGACCGGCGCTTCCATCGCTTCCATGAAGCTTAAGGAAATGCTGCGCGACTGGCGTATGTACCCGTTCATCGTACTAAAACAGATCCTGCTTCCGCTCTGCCTGTATCCGCTGTTTTGCCTCTTCATCCATGATGAACTGCTCCTAAACGTCAGCCTTATCATGCTGTCGCTTCCGGTCGCAAACTCCGCCGTACTTTTTTCCATTGAATATCAGGCGGATCAAAATCTTGCGGCGCGGGGCGTTTTCCTGACGACCTTATGTTCTATTGTGACGATACCGCTTGTCGTATACCTGTGTCTGTGACAAACACCCGAATGCGGGGTTCCGGTTCATTATTCCCGTGAGCAATGAGCCAGGCAGACACGCTTGCGGCAGAGTATTTGACTTTCCGCGTCATTCTGCGATCATGCTTCTTTTTTCTCCGGCATCACGGCAAATCTCTCCGCATTGACATGGTACAGCTCCGGCAGTTTCGACAAAGTCACGCCTTTCCCGCTCTGATAGTTCCGGCGCAGTACCTCATTTGTGGTAAACCGCTCGGTCATGCCGAAGTCGTGGGACCATGTCATATAATACGTCCACGCGGTCTTCTCTCTGATCATTGCATCCACATCCGGCAGCGGTCCGATCTCCCCGACTGCACAGAGCTTCGGCGCCTTTGTCAGGAGTTTCAACTCCTCATATTCGGCGGCACAGCTTGTATGAACATGCGGTTCCGGGTACATATCACGGCTGATCATATCAACAACATCATCACCCGGATAACATGCGGGATCCGCCGCGTTAAACACCCAGATCAGGTTATCCAGATGAAAATGGTTTGTATAACGTTCATACATCATGCGGTACAATTTTTTTACCGCGCCCGCGCCCTTTTTTCCCCACCAGAAAAACTCACCGTCACACTCGTGAAACGGCCGCCAGAGGATCGGCACATGCGCATCGCAAAACGGCCTGAGCAGCCCTGCCATATAGTCCATATCGGACAAAAGCGCGACGTTTTCCGGCGTACCGGACGTCACGGCAAGGTCGGCGTCATAATCGGTGCACTCGGAATAAAAAGACTTATGGCAGCCGCCGAGCGGAGAGAACCAATGCCATGTAAAGGTAATGAGTCCCCCCTTATACGCCCAGTCCCATGCTCTTTTCAGCGTCCCTGCCGCCGCGCGCACTTCGCTTAAGCATTCCTCGTCGCTCTTTTCGTTAATGTTGGGCGAATACGCCAGCAGTTCGAATCCGCAAAGCGCGGGAAGTTCCCCCGTCACCCGATAAATATAGACAAGCTCCTCCTGCCCCATCGTCTGGGTATGCTGTCCCAAAATGACCTGCTTACCCTCAATGGAACTCAGATATTGTAACACGCGCTTTACCTCCTCCTGCGCGTTTGGATTAACCGGTGTAATTGTCGTCTGTGTCTGCATAGCCGTCCTCCTGTGTCTTTCACACCCTGCCTACATGTAAGCATCACGCTTACATATATGTTTCCTGCTTGCATCCAGGTTTCGTGCTTACATATAAGCATCCTGCTCAAATCAGATTTTCTCTACTATACACAACTCCGCAGGGATATAATAGCATAATCCTAGATAAAAATTGTAAGATTCGATTCATCACTCCGCAAAGATATGCTATGATATAGAAGATTTCCGCCAGCACAAAGAACTCTTTCCCGAAAAATCTCTTGCTCAGAAGATTTCCTGCTCTGCAAAGAGACTTTCGCCAGTGAGAAGATCTGCAGACGCATCAAATAGGAGGTTTGGATATGTCCGTTTTCATCAAGATATGCGGTCTCGTCTCAACGGACGACGCCATACTCATCAACCGCTTTCCGGTCACTTTCGCCGGAATTGTGCTCTTTTATCCGAAAAGCAGACGGAACCGCACACTGCCGGAGGCGCGCTCCATCCTTGAAGCGCTCCGTCCCGATATCAAACGAGTTGCCGTCGTCGTTTCTCCGTCTGTTGCGGAGATCGCCGAAATTGAAAAGCTTGATTTTGATTTCATCCAGATACACGGCAGGCTGTCAGACAAAGTGCTGCGCGCGGCAAATCTGCCGATCCTAAAAGCGTTTAACGTCAACGACTTAGATCAATACCCGTCTTTTCAAGCCTGTGATAACATTGCAGGGTATGTGTTTGACGCGCAGGAACCGGGCAGCGGCAAGACCTTCGATCTTTCGATCTTGAATAAGCTTCCCCGTGATGATAAACTCTTTTTACTCGCGGGCGGTCTGTCTCCCGGAAATGTTGCAGGCGCCATCCGTACGATCCACCCCGACGGCGTGGATGTCTCATCAGCTGTCGAGTACGACGGGCGTACAGGAAAAGACCCGCAGAAGGTCGCCGATTTTGTCAGCGCCGTGCGGGGTCTTTCGCTTTCGAGATCCGATATTACGTAACCGTTTTGCCTTGCGTTTCCTAGCTGCTTTGCTTAGTGCCCCATAACCGTTATGTCTTCCGCTCAGCAATCGTTTACCACCGTTTCAGCCGTTTTGCTTTGCATTTGATAACCGTCATGCTTTTCCGATTGATAATCATTTGCCGCCGCTTCATAAGCTTTCGTCTTTGCGGCACGCCCGTCAGACTCAGATTCCTGTCGTTCCGCTTCCACCCATGAGTTTCGTCATCTCTTCAATGCGCTCTAACGGGAACGGCGGCAGACATAACGGCTTCAGCGCAATGCTCATGAGCTTCATCGGATTGTCATCCGCGCAAGCCGCCAGTCACGCATCAGGCAGCTGGCGGTTCTTATTCTTTACAGCCGACTATGCGTTCATGATACGCTGCATGGCCATGCTGTGCAACCTTATACATTTTTTCACAAAAAAGAGCTCCCGGATCCTCTATACAAAAAACCCCGGCGCCGTGCACAGACTTTCCCGTGCATGACTGCCGGAGCTCTCCTTCCTATTTCTCCTGACGAATGATCCTTTGGATGGTCTTTACCGAAAGATAATACCGGACTGCCAGCTCTTTTGTCGTTGCCCCTTCCAAATAATTCCTGTAAATCTTCCGGTTCCGCTCTTCAAGCTCCCTGCGCAGCTTTGTCTTTTCTCCCCAGACTGCTCTCTCTCCCTGTTTTCTCGGAATATAAACAGTCTGTCCCACCGCGTACTCCTGAAGCAGCTCGATCATCTCCCGTGAAAATAATTTATCCGCCCTGACATAGCTCATACTGCCTCCATTCCACATCGTTTCCGAAAAGAAGGGCAGGGCTATTCATCATATATTATGTATTTGAACAGCCTCCGCCATTCCCTGCAATCGCCTTATTCATTCTAATTTCCTCCTTGTATGATATCGTAGTAATGTTTATCGTCCCTCTCCAGGGACCGGATATCCTCCGCTGCAGATGCAGCAGCTTCTTTATCCTGCCTGACCTCATTATACCCAATGCCAGCAGGATTGACAAGTGCCCGTATACCGCAATATTGGGCAATACTTGCCACCAAATATTAAGCAGGCGCCTGCCGCATACCGAAGTATTTGGCAGACGCCCGTTTGTTTTGCCCCGCGGTCTTTATTCCGCCAGATCCGGAGCTTGCCTTTTACAGTATATGCGGATCGCCTGATCCGCAAATGCCGCTGTTCCGGCTCCCCCGGCGCGGTCGATGTTTTCACTCATGCTTCCTCCGCCGCCGTACATTTTCCCAAGCGATCTCAGAATATCCGGCGTGCAGTTGTAAAAGTGTTCCGTGATAAACGCCCGCAGTTTTTCTACCTGAGCCTGCACGCGCTTATCTTCCGGCGGAAGCGTCTGCATCGCTCCGAATTCCTGAAACAATCCCATCATGCTTTGGCTGATTGCAGTAAATTCTTCTTTGCTGCGGTTCTTATTTTTTTCTTCAAATTCACGGTACGCCTCTGACTGTCCATACATCTCCTTCGCCTGCTTTGCATACTCGTCAATTTTCGATGTGTCAAATGCTGAAAAATCCATTAGTGGTCTCACTCCTGTCAGTTTTATTCCACGAGCGAGGTCGATCAGATTCTCGATATGCTCCTTTTTTAATTCCAACAGGGTGATCTGCTGATCCAATGCTTTTTTCCTGTCAAAATCCGGACTGTCAAGAATCGCTCTGATTTCCTTTAACGGAAACTGCAACTCTCGAAACAGTAATATACTTTGCAGGCGTTCCAGCGCCATATCGTCATACAGCCTGTATCCCGCTTCCGTCAGCTTCGTCGGGCAAAGCAGACCTATCCTGTCATAATAGTGCAGCGTGCGCACGCTCACTCCAGCCAGTTTACTCACTTCATTTACTGTCATCATCACAGCGCCTCCTTCGTGTTAAACTCATCATATGGTATGACGTAACGTAGGGGTCAAGAAGTTTTTCGTAATTTTTTATTCAAAATATTTTTTGTTAAAATCGTTGCTTTGAAATTATTTTTACATTACAATTGGGAAGGAGGCTTCAAAAAATGATTCAATTAGTTGATGTGACCGAACAAAACTGGATAGAAATCGTCTCACTAAGCGTTGCAGAAGATCAGAAACATTTTCTCGCCAACCCGATCGGCATTCTTGCGAGGGGCTATGTTTACCGCTCCTGCAATGCCAGGGTCTACGGCATATCCGACGGGGAACACGCAGTCGGCGTCACGCTTGTAAGGGACATGGACGAAGAACCCGCATGTTACGACTTACAGCAGTTTATGATCGACCATCGTTTTCAGAACAAAGGATACGGCACTCAGGCGCTGCGGCTGATCCTCGATCTACTTGCCAAAGAACATCACTACGATCAGGTAGAAGTATGTGTCAATAAAAACGCCGGGGCAGCACTCCGTGTTTATCAAAAAATAGGTTTTCAGGATACCGGATATGTGGATGAACGTGTTCCGGACTGCCTGAACCTCATGTATCGGTTTCCGGATCTGTAAAGTACCTCATGTAGCACTTGAAATCTGACCGGCAGACTGATATTTACAGTCCTGCCGGTCAGATTTCAGTATCAGCATCTTATGCCTGGGGTATTTCAAAGTTTCTCACGCCGATCCTCGATCCTGTCATCGATGATTCCTGCTTACGTCACGCTGCCGCATCATCCAGCCGCGTCAGCGTATTCCCACACCATGAAAACAGCAGCTCAAACGCCCATTCAAAATCAAACTCCTGCCCGCTCTGCAGATTCATCGCCGCCTCCAATACATCCTTATCCTGACCTTCCAGCACGCAAAGCAATTCCGATTTCGTACCATAAAATACACCCGTTCTCAGGCAGGTCAAATTCTGAAGGATAAAAAATACCTGTTTATAGGTCCCCGGCAGATGTGATCTGCTTTTTTCACGATCGGCATGAATGAAGCGGTGTCCCAGCTCATGATACAGATTACCAACACTTAATTTGACAAAATTTTTGATATCAACCGCCGTATATCGGGGTACATATTCAGACAATGTTCCGTAAATATCCTTCGTTGCGTAAAGCAGATGGCAGATTTCCAACGGGTTCCAATGAGCAAGCTCCTTTTTTCCGCAGATAAACCCACACGACTTTTCATAATAACCGACATATATAAGAATATCACGATATCGTTCCAAGTCCCCAACCTTAATCTCGTCGATGACTGCCATGATGTCAATATCACTGTTTTCATTCTGCTCGTTTCTGAGATAGCTTCCCTGCAGTCCCAGATAAACAAGACGCTCTCCAAATTCTTCCTTCAAAAGCATCAGTAGCTTTTCGATATAAGAATCAATCTGAAACATTTGGTTTTCCTCCGTTTTATCCCCTCTTGTTCTGCTTTTACTTCATCTTTGCTCCCATCTGCGTGCTTTTCGCATTCTTCGGTGTGAAGATTAAAATCACTTAGCGATGTATTTTCGAGCTTAGTGATTTCCTTCACACTTATCAACCGCAATGCCATCTTTTTATAAAGCCAGTCCGTCATTCCATTCATTTTCTCTAAATCCGACAAGTATCGTATGCTCCATCACCAGAAGCGGACGCTTCACTAACATTCCGTCCGTTGCCAACAACCTGAGCTGTTCCTCCTCGCTCATGCCCGGCAGTTTGTCCTTTAGGTTCATTTCTTTGTATAAGACCCCGCTTGTATTAAAGAACTTCTTTAATGGCAGTCCGCTTCTCTGATACCATTCTTTCAATTCCTCATAGGCGGGGTTGTCCTCCGCAATGTGGCGGTCCGTATAAGCGATCTTCCTCTCATCCAGCCATTTTTTTGCCTTTTTGCATGTGGTGCATTTGGGATATTCTATCAATAACATATTTGAACCCTCCTAGTTATCCTTGTCTTTTTTGTCTTTCTCTTTGCCATTCGTTCTCATACGCAAAGCCCTGCGTCATTTCATAAATTTGTCGATCTGCTCAAGAAGCATCTTATCCTTCTGATAAGAAAAATCCGTCGCATTCACTTCGATTGCAGTGCCGGTGATCTTTTCTTTCCTAATCCATTTCGTACATTTCTGCGACTTATTTTGGGGGATATGCTTTCATAAAAACACTGACCATACCTCACGTTTTGGCATAGCATAAAACTTGCAGATTCCTCTCAAATGAGCGATTCTTTTCATAGAAAAAAAGAATTGCGGCTGCCAAAGTTATAAGGGCATACGTTGCCATATTCGGGCGTGATCAAAAGCGAGTGTCTTCCGATCGTACCCATAGTACTATTTCCAATCCACCCCAGTCTTCTCCCTCACCCCATCCTCATTACATGCAGCTCGTGCAGCGCCCGCGTCGCCGCGACATACTGAAGCTTCGCTGTCTTTATGCTGTCGGTTTCGGCAGGCGGGTTCCACAAAAGCACCACGTCGAATTCCAGCCCCTTTGTCATCTGCACAGGCAGGATCGTCACACCCTCCAGCCACTTTCCGATCCACTCTGCCTCCGCGTCACTTCCGCAAATCACCGCGATGCTCCCGTATCCCTTCTCTCTGGCGTTTTTCACGATTCCCTGTGCGCGCTCGTACATCGCCGTCTCATCATATAAAGAATATTCCTGCACCGGTATGCCGTGACGGATGACCGGATCGATCTGGTAGCGTCCGAATGACGCTCTCTCCAAAATCTTACCCGCATACTCCGAGATTTCGATCGTGTTCCGGTAGCTCTTTCTGAGAAGCCGGAACGTGTCTCTTTTCCCCGTGAGCACCCATTTATTCATATCTTCCCAGTCGTTCATACCCGTCTCATAATTGATATTCTGTGAGACGTCACCCATGATCGTAAAATAGCATGCCGGCAGCACCCTGCGCAGCACATAATAAACCGGCGCGCCGAAATCCTGCGCCTCATCAATGAAAATCTGGCCGAATTCCTCATCCTCTTTTTTCTGCTTCACGCGATAATAGATCAATACCATTGCCGCAGCATCATAGACATCATACTCCCCTGCGGCCGACTTTTGCTCATGAAGCAAAAGATCGATCGTTCCGGGAAATTTCTCTGCATAATCCGTGAGAAATTCCTGATACAGTGCACAGACACTTTGGGTTACCGCCTGATTTTTATAATGCTGCTTATATTCCCTGCATTTTTTCTGATAATACTCTTTCTCACCATCCGGACTCAAAAACTTGAGTTTCGTACGCACACGCTCATCCAAAGTGACAAGCAGCCGGTAAATACTGTACTCCGGGGTCTCTTCCCTCAGACGCTCGATGCTGCTCTCCGTCAAAATGACTCCAAGCTCACGGTCTCTCAATTCCTTTGCCGTTACTTTCTGTCTTCGAAGACGAAGCAGCCACCGCTCCAGCGTCAAGATAAATTCCATGCGGCTTCGCAGCTCCGCATCCGGCAGCGGCGCGATCAGTTTCTGCTTTTTGGTCCATTCTTTTTTTAGCAAATAGGTGATCATGGCATCCATGCGCTTCTGCTTCACGTCATGGACATCGAGTTCAGGCAGTCCGCTCGTAATATAAGAAAGCAGCAGATCGTTGCCTCCGATGATGCAGAATTCATTGGAGGTAAAGCGCTCTTTATAATTATACAGAATGTAGGAAATGCGGTGCATCGCCACCGTCGTTTTGCCGCTTCCCGCCACCCCCTGCACCAAAATATTCTTAAACGGAGACTCCCTGATGATCTCATTCTGCTCCTTTTGGATCGTCGCGATAATATCCCCCAGCACCGCGTCTTTGTTTTGGGAAAGATACTGGACCAGCAGCGCGTCGTTCGCCGCCACATCACTGTCATAATAGCCCTTCAACACTCCTTTTTCCACGTCATAAGTCCGTTTCAGATACAGGCAGATGGGGATCTCCTCTCCCTCCTCGTCGCCGCCGGATCCGCTCTCGGGCAGACGGTAGCATCCCTCCCCGATTTCGTTTTCATAATAAACGCTGGAAATCGGCGCACGCCAGTCTGCGACTACAACGTCGGTCTTGTTACGAAAAACACCGTTTTTTCCGATATAAACCTTTTCCCTGCTTTCGGTCTCATTATCCAGATAATCGATCCTGCCAAAATAAGGATTCTCATACGCGGCGCGGTTTTTCTTCAGCTGTCCCGCCGCATGATCCTCCAAACTCTTGCTCGTCATCATCTGATTGTAGAGCTCCACGTCGCCGCCCTGCATCATGCGAAACAGTTCCTGTGTCTTTTTGTGACGCTCCTCAAATTCCGCCTCATACCCGGCAGTATTTTTCAGTATCAGTTCCCTGCAATCGTCAAAATGCCTCTGCTCCTCCATCCGTTCCGCGTCCATCGGTCTCCTCCTTTACATATCCGTCTCAGCCTCTTGCGTAAGAAGATTCTCAAGATCATCCGCATAAGAAAATAGCCTATAAAAAATTATAAAGAAAAAAAGAAAGATTACTAGACTTTTATTTTGAAATGTGATAGAGTGTATATACGAGTCGTGCCTAAAATTCTATTCAAAATTTTAGGCAATTTTTATACGCAATTGCGTATTTTTATATTGAGTTAATGCGTACCTTAAATAACATCAAAGATTTTATTATACAAATTTGCAAACAAACATCAGGCGGGCATTACAATAGTATGCCCGCCTGACTATCAATCCCCCCACAATCTGTTCAATACTTTCTAATCAGAAACCCTGTTCAATGTAAAATCATCCACTGTTCCCCAGCTTGCCGCATTACACTTCATACGAACGCCGATGATCAGCGTGCCGTCGGTCACTTTAATATCCGTGATCGTCGGCGCTTTCCAGTCAACCCATGTCGTCACCATGAACGGCTCCGTCAGTTCTTCCCCATTCACGACCGCATACAGTTCCATTGAGGAATCCGCAGACACATCACCGCCCTGCGCATAAACGGTAAGCTGATACGTTCCGGGCTCTAAGTCCGTAAATTCCTGCTCGATCGAAAATTCCATATCGGAATCCGCCGACCAGAAGTGAAACGACGTCTCTCCGCTGTATGCATCGTCCGCCTTTGCCTGAAAATCGGTCGGATTGCTTTCACCAGCGTAAGTCACTTTCCACATGGAAGTGTCGGCATCCTCAAACCCCGGGTTCAAAACATGATTGATCATGATTACCTGTATATAGCAGATAACTTCCGTTCCGTCCTCGAGCGTTCCCGCCACCTCATAGTCTCCGCCGACATTCGTATCAATCGCGGCGATCTGCGCTTCATCCCATACGACCGGAACTTCCGTGTTCGCAGCGCGGTCGTTATAAATGACCGGAATCGTCTCAGGGAGTTCAAGCGCCCCGCCCACATCGCACAAAACGGAAACCTTTGGAATATCATCGATTGCAAGCGGCGCAGTCGAACCGTAGCGCAGATACTTAAATACATTCAATGATGCAAGCGGGTGTCCGTCAAAGTCGAACATCGCCTGATTATCCCACGCACAGCCTCCGTAATACAATCCTGCGTCCTCAGGGTCATAATCCGCCGCAAAGCTGCTCGCCCAGCCGCTTCCGTATTTCTCCCAGATTGCAGAATTATCCACAGTCGCCTCGCCAACCGGAACCCATGCTCCTTCCCAGTAGAAAATACCAAGCACACCGACATCATTTGCCGCCTCGCAGATATCACGGATCATGGAAGCCTGACTCTGTACGGTTGCCGCATAGCCTTCAACCAGATCGTCGGTACCCTTAAAGCTGTTCCCGCATCCGTCTCCATCCTCCGCAGTATAACAATAAGATGTCTCTGCGATCATAACCTTTTTGCCGTAATTTTCCTGAATATTTGTCGCAACGGCCTGCATATTCTCATTCGTGCCGTCCCAGAACGGATAATAGGATAATCCCATAATATCATAGTCTAATCCCGCCTCCGCAAGCGTTGCTGCCAAATTGTCGATCTCATCCGGCTGGTTGATCCGTGTATAATGTACAACGACCTGAATGTCCTGACCAAAAGATTCGGAGATCTCGCGGACCGCACGGCTTCCTGCATGCAGAAGCTCCACTACATTTGCAATGTCCTTTTCCCCGGACATGCCGTTATTGATCTCATTTCCGATCTGTACCATACCGACATTCACGCCGGCATTTAAGAGCTCCGTTAAGCTTTCTTTCGTAAATTCATAGAGCGCGTCACATTTTTCTTCCACGCTCATGCCTTCCCATGCTTTCGGTGCATGCTGGCGCTTGGGGTCTGCCCAGAAATCCGAATAGTGGAAATCAATGCACACCTTCATGCCATACATTGTCGCGCGCTTACCAAGCTCGACCGCCGTGGCAAGGTCATTATTTCCGCCGCCGTATCCGTTTCCGTTCTCATCATAGGGATCGTTCCATACGCGAAGGCGGATATAGTTGACGCCTGCCTGCGCCATCGTCATAAAAACGTCCTGTTCCTCGCCTTCGAAATTATAGTATTTTACGCCGCTGTTTTCCTCAGCAAGTACGATGGAGGCGTCCATTCCGCGGATAAAGTCGTCGGAAATCCCGTCAATCGGCTTAATGAAAATTTCAGACTCCTCCGACGCTGACGGCAGCGGAAACGTCGTGACTTCGATCGTCTCCGGCTGCTGCGCACCCGAATCCGGTTCCGACACATCCGGCTCCTGCGTCTGTGCTCCGTCACCCTGCGCATCATCTGCCGGTGTTTCCGTAGACGTCTGCGCTCCGGTGGAAGAATCCGCATCCTTTGATCCGCATCCCGCCAATACTGCCCCGCAAAGGGTGATGCTTAAACATACGGCTGTTAGTTTCGCATAAAATCGTTTTCTCATAAAATTGTAGACCTCCCGTTTTGACTTCTTTACTCTTGTGAAGATTTTATTTATAATGATCCTATACCTTGGGAAACAACAATCCTTCACCGTTTCAAATCATTGTTTCCTTCGGAATCATTATAGAAAATTCCTATTTTATGTAGCAATATCGCAAAACGATATATACAGCCCTTTTTTGTATCATATTCGGGAATAGGGTATGGAGGAGGACAAAACAGCCATGACAGAAAATCGTTTCGGTTTAGATATGCTGAGCGCTTTAGACAGCCGCGATTCTTCAATCAAAGTACAGAACGGCGAAAGCGATTTCAGCCGTTTTTACCATATGGACGTGCCGTTTCAACTGACATTGGAATATTGTAACGGTCCGGATCCCAAAGATTATGTCAATATCGTTACCCTGTCCGCGACAAAGGCGGTCATGTATCAGGAATCTCTTTTACAAAAAAATAACTCCTATACCAAAAACGCGCCGCACTTCCATGACTTTTTTGAGTTTGTATTTGTACTGGAAGGAAATATCATTCAAAAAATCGAAGGAAAAGAATATCACTATACCGCCGGTTCCTGCTGCCTGATCAACCGTAATCTGCGTCACATGGAATATTATCACGAAAAAAGCCGCGTGCTGTTCATCGGTCTGTCGCCCGATATGATCACGGAGCTTTTTGACTCTGCACAGAATCCTCTTTTCCCTAATGAAAAAGAAATCTATGACAGCCGCCTGTACCATTTTATTTCTAACGACTTAAAAGAGCCCGGCATACGGGCCTATCTCGATTTCATACCGGCATATCAGAACCATCTTCATGCCGCACATCTCCATACCGTGGCAGAAAAGATGATCCACACGCTTCTTCATCCGGAATTTGGCGCCTCGCATCAGATCAAAGGATTGTTATGTACGTTTTTATCCTATCTGTCACTGCCGAAGTATTACCATTGCACCAATGTCCGCCTTGATACCAACAGTGATTTTCTGCTCTTTTCGCGCATCACCCGGCTGTTTGAGGAAAGTGACGGCCGCATGTCACGTACGGAGCTCGAACAATGCCTGCATTACAGCGGAGACTACTTAAACCGCATCGTCAACAAATTCACAGATATGTGTCTGTATGACTACGGCATGTCCTTCTGCATGAAAAAAGCAGCGCTGCTTCTGACAGAATCCGACGATTCCATCAGCGCCATCGCTGCCGCTCTCAAATTTACAAACCGCACACACTTTTATTCACTTTTCAAAGAAGCATACGGCGTTACGCCAAAAGAATACCGTCGGTCACGCTCCTGACGCATAGCCGGTCCGCTTTCCGTTCTCCCGGTCTGCTTTCATGAGCGTACGGCTCTTACTCCCGAATCACTTCGATCGTAATGCCCTCCTCCGTAACAGCGCCGATCCGAATCGACAATTCCGGGTCTTTCAGCGAACCGGCCGTTGTATACCACCCGAAATCCGATGCCTCCCCGTATCGGACCGTATCTCCGGTCTGGTAAAATCCTTCTCCATCATTGATCAGCTTTAGAATCCGGATCCCCTCATCCGAACTATTATAGTATGAGCTGAAATTTTCATAGCGATAATAGGGTTCCCCATCGTAATCCCTCTCAATCCTTGCATCGACATGAAAAATCCGCACGCCTGCATCTTCATCAGAAAAAAGACCTTCGTTATTTCCATCCGGCGTATTATATTCCAGCAAAAAATATTCACCGTCAAAGCGGGACTGCCCGCCCTGCGGAAAGATAACGGCGCACCCGCCCTCATGTGCCGGCGGCAGAAGAAAGGATGCACTCTGCGCATCCGGGTCCATGACCTGCACCTGATCTCTGGTAAGCCATCCCAGCATCAATTTAGAAAACTGTGAGAAATCCCCCTCGGAATCATCCATCCGTTCCATTCCCGCAATACCGTGAAATCCCTCCCAATCTTTGGAATTGTATTTATAATAATCCGGCAGACCCATACAGTGCCCAAGTTCATGCTCCACAGTCGCCTGATATACCTCGCGTTCCCTCTCATACGGCTGCTCATCATTGATGATATAATGCCGTACAGAGATTCCATCCACACAAAATTCCGGATTCTGGTACCATGTCGCCTGACATCCCCACCAAAAATCCACATCACCGCCCGATGGCACCGAGATCACAAGCGAATCCATGATATGATCACCATTCCGGTCATATGTGGAAAAATCGATCTCCTCATCATAATAAGTGAGCACTTCCATCACGAGTTCTTCAAACCCGTAATCATTCTCATAGGAAGCGATCTCCTGCTGCGCCTCATAAAACCAAACATCTCCGTCTAAATGCAGCCGGCCGTATGACGCCGTATCATAATATGCGCTGACGCTGTCCTCACCGGTAAAAAGCCATTCTTCCAGTTCCTCTTTTCCGACCATATTCGACCGATACGCCGCATCCGGAAACGACACAACAAACACGGGAAAACACGCCTCCCCCACGGACTGCATACAGGAAGAATCCTCTCCGAACGCAGGCGCGATATAAACATCCCCGTCATCCGGAACAGGATCACTGCGATTCTCCGGAAACACGGACGGACCGGGAATCCGGTATGTCCCAAAAAACAATAACGCGATCAGCCAAAGCAATATCCGAACCATCCCTGCGTTTCCTCCATACCATCCCTAACATTACCTTTTTCTGTTTATCTCTTCTATATTATCTCTTTTAAATTATCTTTTCCATTTATTTTTTAACTAATTTTTTCTACTTATTTTTCTATTAACCTTCTCTATTTGCCCTTCCTATCTCTCTTGCATCTTTCGGAGTATCCTTAACCCGTTCAAGCCATATCCTGCCATTCTTTGCTTCTGCCTCATGATATTCGCATCCAAGCCGTTCCGCGATTTCGGGTGCGGTCTCATCAAACAGATCGCACATGATAAACACCGCACTCCAGACTTCATCCACCGTAACGCCGCCATAGGTCTTAAGAAAACGATCCCACACCTCAGGCTGTAACCACCGGTACATATACTTGGCAGATTTTCCGACGCTGACGCCAAAATCCGTCTCAAATCCGATTTTCCATGTCAGAATCCGGATCAGCTGCGGGCGCACGGCCATGCCCATCATATCGTGGACGTAAGGAAGTTCCCCACGCCATAACCCCTTGGCCACATTATTTAAGCACCACCAAAATTCATTGCAGACAGCGTAAAATTCCGCTCTGGAAGGTTTTTTCACGCGGTACGCCTCATCTGTCGAACAGGGCACCGCAGGCAGGATGCCGTCTTTGTCGAGTAAGATCCTGCACAGCTTATCCTTTTCAATGTTCACACTCCGAACCGGCTCTACATGCAGATCGATCCGGTTGCCGTCTTCAAACTGAATCAGCCATCCATAGCACTCGTCAAAATTTGTATCCTTTCCCAGCGATCTGTCAAGCTCATCCGGCATCTGCATATACAGCCGTTCCCCAAAACGGTCGATCCAATGCCTGTCCTCATAAAACGGCTTCGTCTCCGTAACGACATATACGATATCATAATCCTGAAAGAGATCCTTCGGGACATTCGGATTTGTGCGGGAGCCATTCATATAAACGGCACGGACCCGCTCATCCGCCTGCGCCGTACCAATGATAAGATCATACATTTCCTGTTCCGTTCTCATACATTCCGCTACTCCTCAATTCAGGCTCGACAATATAAACTGCCATTTATCTTCATCAGGCCACGAAGAAAGTTCTTTGATCTTCAGATAAAGTTCCCTGCTCTGCCTTATTTCTTCTGCCGATACGCCGATCTGCTGCTGCGACATCTTAAGAGCCGGAATAGACTCGGGGATATCAGCGCTCATCTGCGCGCTGCTCAAATATCTCAGCATTCGCACCCTCGGCGTCTCCATACGCTCCTGCCATTCTTTTTTTCGTATCTGCCAGTCTTCCATCGACCCGACCTCATCAAGCTGCGGCAGAATGTAATCGCGAAAATCGCTCCCGATTCGTTTTTTGATATCCTCCACGTCCATATCCTGCGGCTGATAATTCCGGTACCCGTCGATCTGATACCCTAATGAATTGTGATAAGGATGAAGATATCCGCAGTCCGGCAGCAGAAGACATTCATGGACACCGGAGGAAGCGCATTCATTCCATTGCCTGATCTCCTCTTTTGAAAATTCTTTTGGACGTACATCAATATGGAACCAGAATGTAAAGCCTGTTGCGGCAGAATTAAAATGCGAGCTCTGAAGATTCACCAGCATGCAACACTCCCCCTGCACACGGTAATAGGTCTGTCCAAGGGTTCTAAAACCGGCTTCTTTGAACGCCGGCGTAATGACTTCCCTGATCACGATCGTTTTTTTCTCTTTTGAGGTCATGGTGTTCTCCTTTCGTCAAACCTATCATCAGATATTTGCAAAGCTCGTTATGCTTTTAATATTTTTTATATTACCATGCATTCTCTTTTCCCGCAAGCATTCACGGAGCGCGCAGTGATCAGCCATCGAAATGATCCTGTGAAATGCGTTGGAAAAACCGATGTCTTTTGCTATAATACAATCATATTCACTCAAACATTAATCTTATGCCATTGGCACTTACCAGAGGACTAAACGAGGTATCCCCATGAAAAAATCATTTTTATCCGCATGTGCTGCTATCGGCGTTTTTCTAGCGGCTGCCGCCGCGGTCTTTGCGCTGTTTTCTACTTATACACGTTCACAAAACGGACCTTGCTATCTGACTCCGATCGTGACAGATGCAAGAGGGTGGGATCTTTATACAATAGAAAATGGCACGCGCCGCGCGCTTGAGCCGGAAGAACTATTGCAGATCAAACCGGGCAATACTTTCTATTTGTCCCGCACTCTGACACAGGATCTTGAACATGACGGTCATACGTTTCTGCTTCTCGGTACCAACTGCCCATGGGCTGTTTTTTTGGATGACCATTTACTCTATACGACCTGCCCAGAAGCGGATTTATCCATGGATCATGTCATATTTCCCGATTCTTACCGGGGGCTTTCTGCACGGAGTGAGTCCGTACGCTGCACACTACCTGCAAATTTCGCGGGCAGAACGCTCACGCTTGCCTGCGCACATGAAACGGACGCCGAATACATTTCCATGCCCAGAATCCTTCTGTCCTCTGAGGCTTTGGAATCGGAGCTCTCTATGAAAAATGCCAACTCCCATATGATCCCGGCGGCAGGATTTGCGATCACGGCATTGATTTTATTCGGCATCTGGCTTTTTGCCCTTTTTCACGGAATCCGGACGCCGCATACTCTGCTTTTGATTTTTGCCGCCCTTTTACAGACATTTTCCCATCTGCGGCAATATGAATTTTCCTCTCCGGCATCAACTTTCCTGGACACGACTCTTTCACTGTATATTCCCGCCGTCTCTATGCTGCTGCCGCTCACATATCTGTTCCTTGAAATAAAAACAGCACGGAATCGTATTATATTCGGTATCATTGTAGCCTTATCCGCAATTATTTCATTGATCGCGCCAACTGCCGGTCAGTTCGGAGGCCTGCCGTTTTACAGCCCCTTTTTGGAATCTAATAAGGTATTTTATGTTACGCTGACAGCGCTTTTGATTTTTTCTATCATAGAAGCCATACAAAAAAATACGGCATCCCGCATCTTTCTATCCGGTCTGTCCGTTATCATTTTCTCCGTCATTCTTTTATATGCCGGTTCGCTGCTTGGAAGCGGATATCATGCTTCCACCATCCGCATTACACTCCAGGACCCTTATACTTTTTTTGAATGGTGTGCCGTTGTCCTGTTTCTGCTGTCCGCTCTTGTAAACCTTTATCAGGTGATCTCGCATATGCTGCAGATCCACAGCGACCTCGCCGTTCATGTAGAATTGGCAAACCAGCTTGACCGGCAGTTATCCGTACAAAAGGATTTTTATGAAGCACGGCTTGAACACGAAAAAGAAACCCGCGCCCTGCGGCATGACATGAACGGACACCTGAAAACCTTATCCTTCCTGCTCGATGATCACAAAATGGCGGAGGCAAAAAACTATCTTCACGAACTGTTAAAACAACATGACACCCCGCCCACCGAGGTATTTTGCAGCAACCCCTATGTCAATGCCGTACTTGGAAATTATGCCGCACAATGCCGAGAAAATCAGATTGATTTTGTATGCCGCATCGACATTGGAAATCACGAAGTTCCCGCCCCGGAATTATGCCTGATCCTGAATAATGCCCTGCAGAATGCTTTCGAGGCTTCCTTGAATATCCCCGAGTCCGGGCGGGAAGTCAAATTAAATGCAACCGTACATCATCATGTGCTGATGCTGCGCATCAGCAATCGATTCAGCGGCAGTATCTGCACCAAAAACGGTCTTCCCGTCACAACAAAGAGCGGGGCAGAACACGGTTATGGTCTCTCTAATATCCGTCAGGCAGCGATACGCACCGGCGGCAGCATGGAGTATCGCGCAGAGGACGGGGTCTTTATCCTGGATATTGATATGCCGGTAAAGGAGTGAGCATTTTATCTGGAATCTTTGATTTTATCCGGAGCCTTTGATATTATCTGACAAGTCTTTTTCTTAATGCTTGAATATGATATCTTCCTCCGATACCCCAAAAAAGACCACAGAATGCCCTCACAACACCGGTTCGGTCCTTAACCGGCAGTACAATGATAAAGTACTCCGCCTGACGCATTCGCAATCGTTTTGATAACATCCTTCATACATGCCGCACTTGCAATTTCCATGTAGGAAACCGGCACCTCTTCCAGACTACCCGGCGGCATGGAGCCTTCTTCGATTGGAAAGTGAAAGTAATGATAATCATCGTCTATACATCTGACACTTTATTGACATATTATTGCAAACAGGACAGTGTATCCATCTTGTTTCACTCAATCCCAATTTCCCCAATCCAATTCTGAACGCTTTCTTTTGAAACTCCTGATTCAAATCTCTTTCCGTCCCTCCACTCCGCAGACTCTGCGCAAACTATAAGGCAGAACTGTTTCTTATCAAAAATGATTATAAAAATGCCTTGAAGAAACGGTTAAAAGCTGTCAGTATCTTAGAACCGTACCATACGGAAGATGCTGACCAGCGGACAGCAAATCTGCTTTCAAACCTGTACAACAATCTTTCCAATACATACCTGCTGATGAAAAAGACGAAAGAGGCTGCTGAAATGCTCCATACTGCTATAACCATCCGTCAGGAATATACACACCTCAGGCTGGCAGAATCACATGATATGCTGCAACAGCTGCTGAACCTTACCAATATGCTGATCCTCTCCCAAAATACAGATATGGCAAAACAGGTTCTTTCCACCTATGAGAATCTTGTTTTGGAACATGAGGGAACGCAAACTTTAGATAACGGAGTCTGCCAGATGATGTATGGTGCGATTGCGCTTTCCGAGGGCAATGCTAAAGAAGCTGAACTTCATCTTTTATCTGCGGAGAATATTATTTCGGAAGTCATGGGAACCGATAACGATTATGCTAAAACTGTTTATTTGTACCTGAACAACCTGTATTCCCGATGGCAGAAACCGGAACAGGCTTTGGCGTATAAAAATAAATATCTCGAATGTTCCCATCAACGCTAATAATAATTTTGGACACTATGAAAGTTAGCGAAAGTTAAAACTTTATCCAAATCATAAAAAACAATGTCAAAAACCGCATAAAATGAAGGTTTTTGACATTGTATATGCTGTTGTGAAACATAAATTTGCCTCTTAGTAAAAGTTAGCGAAAGTTAAATTATGCCCTCAAATGTCGTGCTATTCAAATCACTCAGTTCGCCCAAATATTCAATCAGCACCTTATCATTAAAACACACTATCTAAATTTGTTCCTAATTTTCTTCGTCATCTAAAATATCTTTGACCAATTTTTCAAGTTCTTTTCGATTTGGTAAGTATAACTCATATTTAGATACAAATAAATTACTGTCCATTCCATACGTTGCATATTCTACCAATAATTCATCCTTGTTTTTGCTTAATATAATTCCAATAGGCGGATTATCATCTGGCATATTTTCTTCTATTGCAAAATAACCCATATACATGTTCATCTGCCCAATATCTTCATGTTGAACAGAGTTTTTCTTTAAATCTATCAGAACAAAGCATTTCAAAATTCTATGATAAAATACTAAATCCACATGGTAATGAACATTATTGATTGTTAAAGGATACTGCCGCTTAACGAATGTAAATCCTTTGCCCAATTCCAACAAAAACTTTTGTAAATTGTCTATAATTTTTTGTTCCAAATCATTTTCACTATACTTTTCCTGCTCTGGAATATTTAGAAATTCCAACGTATATGTGCTCTTTACAATATCTTCCGGACTTTGGCACTCAATGCCATTTTGGGCCAACTTTAAAATTCCTTCTTTATCCCTGCTGGAAGCCAATCGCAAAAACAACGCTGAATCCATCTGTCTCCGCAATGTTCTGACATTCCAGTTTTCCACAACACATTCTTTCTCATAAAAGCTGCGTTCGAGTTCATCATCTATTTTTATCAATTCGCATATATGGGACCATGATAAATTGTCAGACACTGTCTGACAATTTGAATATTTTAAATAAAACTTTCTCATATTATTTAAGTTTGGACGACTATACCCTTTTCCCAAACGTAATGTCAGCTCCTTTGATATTGTGGAAAGCAAATTTTTTCCATATGCTGCTTTCGCATTGCCATCCTGTTCAAATTCAACAATGTATTTTCCAATGCTCCAGTAAGTCACCGTCATCACTTTATTTATTGATGTCGCTAATTCATTTTTTGATGTATTTACCAATGCTTCAATATCCGAAATCATTTTTTCAAAACCTGCTGAATTTTTTACCAATTCATCCATAGCATTTCCTTTCTAAATTTGTCAGACACTGTCTGACAAATCAAATATTATCTTTTTCATTCATGCCATATACTGAATCCTCTGCCACCATCAAAGGTTTTGTCCATGGCCCCAAATCATAAACTACTGATTCAGGCTTTATATTACTGCTCATCAGCTCCGCCTGCTTAATCACGATGTCAATAGCTCCTTTAGCTTTCTCCGGCGGATACTTATACTTTCTCAGAAGATGTTTTACCTGCGTTCGCATATAAGCACGGGCAGACTCTTTCTTATCCCAGTCAACCGTCCTGCTCCTACGAATTAATTCAGTCAATTCCTGTGCCATTTCCACTAAAACCTCATCCTGCATCTTTTTAAGGACTTCGGGATCTGCTGCCAGCGCATCATAAAATGCCAGTTCCTCCACTGACAAACCCTTTTCATCCCCAGCCTTATATGCTTCTGTCATTTCCCTTGACAGATTCAATAATTCTTCTATTACCTCTGCGCTGGTAATCAATCTGTTATTGTAAATTTTTAATAATTTCTGCATCTTCTCCGAAAAAAGCTGTGACTTTACAACACCAGTCCTTGCAAATACACGAATGTTGTCCTCCAGCAATTTACGCAGCATCTCTGCGGCTATATTTTTATGCTTCATTTTACGGATTTTGTCCATGTATTCATCAGACAATATTGAAATTTCAGGATTCTTCTTACCAGCCTGTGCAAATATATTATACACCCCGTCCTGTTCTATTGCCTGCTCAAGCATTGTCATTATTCTTGCATTGATTTCATTCGAGGTAATCCCCACCCGTCCTCCGCACTTGCAGAGCCCAGCCTTAATACTCTTAAAAAATTCAATTTCCTGCTTTGTGGGTAAATCAAGCAGACTTCGGCATAACGTTTCTGCCTGACTGAGTGCAGTAGCTTCTTTGATGTACTCTTTCTTTTCATCTTCTTCAAATTCAAGGGCAAAATTTACACCATCAGCAATAACAGCCAGTCGTTCTGTATCTGAATCTCCAAAGAACGTTGAATAGTCAAATCCATAAAAGAAATCTCTCATAATTTCAAGTTTTCCAAGCGCAATCGAATAAGCCTGTCCCAAGTCAGGAATCTTATCCTGATCTCTTTTTGTATACTGACTTAAAGCTGTCTTCAGTTCTGCAGCCATGCCGATATAATCAACAATCAGTCCGGCTTCTTTGTCTTTATATACCCTGTTTACACGAGCAATCGCCTGCATGAGATTGTGACCTTTCATCGGCTTATCTATATACATGGTTGCCATTGACGGAACATCAAAACCAGTCAGCCACATATCAACAACTATAGCAATCTTGAATTCACTCTTTTCATCCTTAAATTCAACCATCAGTTGGTCTCGATATGTCTTATTCCCGATAATATCATGCCATTCTTCTTCATCCTTATTGCTGGAAGTAAGCACTACCTTAATCTTATTTTTCCATTCAGGACGTTTTTCTAAAATGGTTTTATACAGATTAATAGCAATCCTGCGTGTCATACAAACAATCATTGCCTTCCCCATCAAAACATACTGCCTGTCTTCATAATGCGCAATGATATCATCCGCCAACATACCCAGCCGTTCCTTTGATCCGATGATCGCCTCTATGGATGATAAATCGGCTTTGGATTTCTCTATTGCAATCTCAGATGCCTCAGCCGACAATTTATCATATTCTGCATCTATTTTCTTTAACAAGTCTGCATTCAGCTTGAGCTTTGCGGTACGATTTTCATAATAAATAGGCACAGTTGCACCATCCTCAACCGCCTGTGTCATATCATAAATATCTATGTAATCGCCAAAAACCTCAACTGTAGATTTATCATCAAAATCAATTGGTGTTCCGGTAAATCCTATGAATGTGGCATTGGGAAGTGAATCACGCATATATTTTGCCATTCCATACTTCCACTCGCCTGTATTTCTATCCAATTTGCCATCAAGCCCATACTGTGACCTATGCGCCTCGTCAGCCATAAAAATAATATTGCTTCGCTCGCTTAGAATTTCACTGCTTTCTTCAAACTTTTGAATCGTGGTAAATATAATCCCGCCAGCATTTACCCGTAGCAGCTCTTTTAAATTTTCTCTGTTTTGTGCCTGCTTTGGCGTCTGACGCAGCAGTAATTTTGAACTGGCGCAAAATGTCCCAAAAAGCTGGTTGTCCAAATCATTGCGGTCTGTAAGAACAACGATAGTTGGATTATGAAATTGAGGATCGCTGACAATACATCCTGTGTAAAACACCATAGACAGGCTTTTGCCGCTCCCCTGCGTATGCCATACTACGCCAACCTTCCGGCTGTTTTCATCCAATGATTTCTTAGTGCGTTCAACCGCTTTTCTGACTGCAAAATACTGATGATATCCCGCCATAATTTTTACTGTCTTGCCTTTGTTGTCTTGAAACACGATAAAATTACGAAGAATGTCAAGTATCCTTTCCTTCGGAAATACTCCGTTAATAATCGTTGTAAAATAATTTACCCCTGATTCTTCAGGCCTTTCCCCATTCTCTGATTTCCATGTCATGTATCTTGTAAAATCAGAAGTTATTGTTCCCACTCTTGTATCCAAGCCATCGCTAATGACATTAAAGGCGTTGTAATAAAACAGGGTGGGAATATCCAACTGATAATTTTTTATCTGCTTATAGGCATCCTCTATCGTAGTATCAGCATGAACCATATTTTTTAATTCAAAAAGCACCATAGGAATACCATTAATAAAAACAAGTATATCCGGTCTTTTGTTCTTGTATTCTATGACGGTATACTGATTGATAACCTTAAAATCATTTGATTCCGGATTTTCAAAATCAATCAAATGTACTGTAAAAGTTGCCGGTTCACCATCTGCACGATAAGGAATCGGAACACCTTCAATCAGATATTTATGAAATGCAGCATTCATGTCTTCTAACTTAAGCAGTCCGAGATTTTTTATTGCCTTATAGGTTTCTTCTATAATCTCCATTGTAATGCCATGATTAATTTTTAACATAGAGGCATCAAAGTAATCCTTAAGAATTACTTCATGGTAATCTCTGTCAATGTCTGGTCCATAGAGATACTCGTAGCCTTTTTCTTCTAGTTCTGATATGATGACTTGCTCCAATGTATTTTCATTAATTGGCATTATATCGCATCCTTCCTTTTACTTTTTCTTAGACATACCCCAAAAGGCAATCTCTATCTGCAAATGCAGATACCAATCGTCTAAAAAATAGTCAAATTCTATGACATTCTTTAAGCATGGCTCTATTATTTTCAATTGTATTCTTGCCCATTCTGAATCAGTAGTCGTAAATCTACCATCTATTTCTCTTGCAACATCCTTTATTTCTTCGTTCGACCAACCTGCTTCCTGAGCTTCTGAAATAATAGAAAGCATTAAACTTATCCTATTATTGGTATAAGACACTCCACCTTGTTCAATTAACCTATATGCTTCTTCATCAGGCATATGCATAAATGTATTTTCAAGATAATGCAGTTTTTCTAATGCATAACTATTACCAATAAAATCTGTATGATATTGAATCGGATATTCGTCAAAGCAGTCACCTATGCTCATTTTCTGCAATTTATTATGTATTTTTTTTATTCCCTCTTTCATTGCCTCCTGATATTCCTGCAACTCTATCTGCATCTTTTCATTAACAAAATGTGCTTTCATAACAGCAATCCATTCTTTAATCTGAAAACTTTCCTTGTCACCACATCTTTCATCAACTGCATGTTTGAGTGAAAATAAATAATCTACATAATCATCAAATTCCTCTGGCAAAGGAATATGTTTTTCGATCAGCTTTTCCACTATATCATTATTATACCTATCAATTGCCTGAATAATTTTTTCTATATGCTCGTACCGTTTATTCAAATACTGCATTATTTTTGAAATCTTAATTGGAACATATTTATTAAACTCCATATCATTTCGGTAAACAACTGCGTAAAAATCTGCTCCTTTTAATTCAGGATTATCAATGACAAGCATTGGCAACACTGCACTATGTCCTGAAATGTAAGGACACCACTCAGGTTCATCACCTTGATATATTTTGTGCTGACTTGTTTCAACGGGATGTACAGAGCAAAGCGAACGAAGATATTTAAAATACTTCTCATCATTACCGCTGCCATCACTCCCTTTTTGATTAAAACACGATATGTCTCCCTCTGTTTCATATGGAATATCATAAATTTTTGAAATCATACTTATACAGTCAACTAAGGTTTGACCATAATTGAAAATATCATACAGACCAAACAACGAATTAATATCCAAAGTATTACAATGCTCAACCAACTCATCAATGCGATCCATACAGGCACACAAGCAATTGTATGCTTGTGCTTTTATAACTTTTCCTCTCTTTTCGGGAGACTTAAAATTTGCCTGTTTTTCATAAGTAAAGTTATGCCATTCATTTACTTTTTCTCTCAGGCGCTTATTTAGTTCAGGGTTTAAGCTAAGTTTCATAACATTCCTTCTATAATAAACAAAAATTTGGCTTAGAGCCGAATGCCGGACACATTGATTTCACCTGACATTAGCTTTGGCAAAAGAGTATCTCGTAAATTCATGAGACGCTTGTTTTCAGCTTTATTACAAGCTATTTGTTCGAGCATAGGCATTACAGTTTCATTATATATGGCGAGTGATTCCTCCGATGGGATGACAATAGGATAATTCATTATCTGCTTTTTATCTCCTCGCGGCATCTTTGTTCCTTTGGAACCAGCTACCATATAATCGAAGAACCGATCAACATAGAGGGTTCCAAAAAGGAAAGCTGAGAGATTGCTTTCCTTTGGAGAAAAACATAATACATCTGTTGAACAGCCACAGTCGTTCGTTACATAGACTATTTTCTTAAAATAAGGCCTAATGTTAGAAACAAGCACATCACCTTTGTGACACTTGGTGGTTTGTGATATTGATGGCAAATTCGCAGCATCGACAGCTCCTGCTTTATTAGAATGCATATTTTCGGTTGAATAGTATGTCGATGCCGAAAGAGCAGATACTAATATTTTATCTGTTGAATAATGGCATATATCAGATAAAACACCGGATGGTGTATACGCTAATGGATCATAGTCGTTACAATAAATAGTTTGAATTTGATCCGCTAAATTCAAGTTTATCAACATATTATTATTTATCTTTCTATCAATAGCACATAAAATTGCACTAATCTTTTTCTGTATTTCTATATTAGGATATTTTATCTTACATTTCATTAATTCAGGCTGGCGTAATCCAATAACCGTAGTACCTGTCGCACGTGCAGACATTTCTTCATAAAATAATGGTGTCGTCATATATTGATAAATATAACGTGCATCAAATTCCTTTTTAATTCTTATCGCAAATAATCTTTGGCTAAGTACAATTTTTTCGTCTGAATCCCAATAATAAATCTGACCAAATGGGGCCTCAGATGTAACAATGATGTCCCCTTTTTTTATTTCCTCTTTCATCCATTTATGATACAATTCTTCATCAACATATCGAATAGTATCCTCTTGAACTATTTGCCCAGTCTTTATGTTTTTTGCAGATAACGCTCTATATCCATCATTACACCAATCACTTCCTAATTTTTTTGGTGTTTTTCCACGATAATCAATAACAAGCTCAACGGCATCTGAAAGTATAGCACTATTCCATTTAGACATCTTCACACCTTCTAACTTTAATTTTTTTATAGTTCATACCCAATAGCCCCTAATTTTTCACGAATCTCATTCTGAAGTTCTATGGATTCTGCGAACAGCCCTGAAAGTTCCGATGTCAGCCTCTGCATTTTTTCCTCAAATGGCTCTCCGTCATCTTCTTGTTCCTCAATACCAACATATCTTCCCGGTGTCAAGATAAAATCCTGTGCCTCGATTTCTTCTATAGTCGCTTCCTTGCAGAAGCCTTGCACATCCTCATATCCTGTTCCCTTCCACCAATTCTGATAGGTAACAGCTATTTTCTGAATATCTTCCTCCGACAGTTCCCGAACTTTTCTATCCACCATATGACCAAGCTTTCTGGCATCAATGAATAAAATTTTCCCTCGGGAATGCTCTCCTTTTCCCTTCCGCATAATCCACAGTGAAACCGGAATACCTGTAGAATAAAAAAGCTGACTTGGCATCGCTACGATACATTCCACAACATCACCTTTTACCATATTTGTACGGATATTTCCCTCATTTGATGTATTTGAACTCAAAGAACCATTCGCTAAAACTGTGCCGCACACACCACCTGCCGGATTCAAATGATGCAACATATGTTGAAGCCAAGCAAAATTCGCATTTCCAACAGGAGGGATACCATATTTCCATCTTGGATCTTCCTGTAGTCGTTCTCCGCCCCAATCGGAAATATTGAACGGCGGATTCGCCAATATGTAATTTGCTTTTAACGTCTTATGTTGATCGTCATGGAAGGAATCTGCATTATGTTTTCCAAGATTCGCCTCTAACTGCCTAATTGCCAGATTCATCTTTGCCAATTTCCATGTAGTAGGGTTGCTCTCCTGCCCAAAAATAGAAATATCCCTGACATTTCCCTGATGTTCCCTGACAAACCGTGCCGACTGACAAAACATACCACCACTTCCGCAAGCCGGATCAAAAATCTGTCCTTCAAATGGCTCTATCATTGAAACAAGGGTACGAACAATACAAGAAGGTGTATAAAATTCTCCACCCAGTTTTCCCTCTGCGCTTGCGAACTTACTTAGAAAATATTCATATACCCTGCCTAAAACATCCCTTTCCTGCGCTGCTGTTGAGCCGACTTCAATATTCGTAAAGAGTGTCACAAGCTCTCCAAGCCTTGTTTTGTCCAATTCCTGACGGGAATAATTTTTCGTCAGAACTCCCTTTAATGAATCATTTTCCTTTTCTATCGCATCCATTGCATGATCTATCACATTGCCAATATCCGTACTTGCAGCATAATTTTTAATTTCACTCCATCGAGCGTCTATAGGTACATAGAAAATATTTTCTGCTATGTATTCGTCTCTATCTTCTTCATCTCCATAACCTTCTGCTAATAATTGTTGGTATTTTTCTTCAAATGAATCAGAAACATATTTCAAAAATATAAGCCCTAATACTACGTGTTTATATTCTGCTGCATCCATATTGGAGCGTAATTTATCTGCTGCCTGCCATAATTTCTCTTCAAATCCTATATTGGTAGTTCCTGTTGCCATGATTATCCTCCATATTTATCATAAAAATGTATAAACGCCATTTCCTAAATTAAAATTTTATCCTAAACCTTGTTTCGATTTTCAATCTTTTCTATATACTCCATTGTAACATATGGTATATTAAGTTCAGAAAATCCCTTTTCGATTTGCTTATCAGTAAACTTTTTTATGCTAAGCTTGTCAATGACTAAAATCAAATCAGACTTAGAACGGGTAAGTGCTACATACAGACGCATCATTTCTTTATTTGTTTCCTGTTTCTTTCCAAATAAATACTCTAACATCGTATTATCCATAATAAACATACACAGCTCATTCTCAAGTCCTTTTATTTTATCAATACTTTTGACCTTAAGCTTTTTCTCCTTATTCTCAATCTTCAAATCATTGATTAACTTTGCATATTCATTGTTTTCCAATGTTATAGCAAAGTGTTTTGTAAAAGACTGGATCGCTCCTTTTTCTCCTTTTTTCAAAGTCACATTAATAAAATATTTTTCTATAGCCTTCACAAAAGCATCACTATCATAGTCGGAATTTATTTTTTCCAATAACTTTTCACGTACGCTTTCTTCTAATGAAAAAACCGTTTTAAAATCTTGCGTTGTAAATGTATCTGTTTCCTGTCTAATGTAAATTAATGCTTTAAGAAAATCAAATGATTCATATAGCTTTGAAAATTTCTCATCTGTTGAATATAAGTAATAAATTTCTCCCTTTACATCGCTTATTGTAGTTTGTTGTTCATCCGCTGGACAAAATAGATTGGATATTCTTAAATGACATTCAGGCATTCTTCTTGTAATTGTATTTGGTGAAAGCATATGGAATACCGAGTTATTCTCTCTAATACGTTCTGTAAATTCTCTAAAATCTTTAGGATATTTAATAGACTGTTTTGGATCGCCTACAATATATGCATATATACTTTCAGACAATTTTCCAAATAGAGCTAATGCATCAGCATCTAAATCCTGCGCTTCGTCTATAAACAATGCATCAACAGATGCTTGCAGGTATTCTATAATCAGTTCTTTTTTTCTATGCTTCGCTTTTGTTTCTCCCTTTCCGTCTACAATCATTTGTTTCGCTTTATTAAAAACCTGCGAATTATGGATAATACCTCTTTCATTCACACGTTTTAACTGGTATTTTTGTAGTTTTATTTCAATAGGCAATTTCATTGATGTAGCTTTTGAAAAAGCTTTGCCAAAATAATACTGGCTAAACGGATATATTATTTCATTCAATAGAAAACTGTGAACTGTCTCAATGCAAATATCTGAAGGCATTAATCCATTGTTTAATTCCGCTACTCTCTGCTCAATATTCCGTTTCGCATAATTTGTGAAAGAAATTGCATATATTATTTTGTCATTATCCTTTTTATGATGACGCACTAATATTTTCTCTGCTAATGTATATGTTTTTCCTGCACCTGCTCCAGCAATTTGTATTTGACTTAGTAATTTTTCACACACTCAATTATTTCTCCTATATGTTTAGGCATTTCTATCACTATTTCATTTTCAGAGATAGCTTCACATAACCGTCTCATATTATCTGCCTTGCTATCTTTAAGAAATTTTGCAGCATCCTCGTCCGTATCAAAATAATCTTTTATATTTTGTTCATTTGCACCTGCCGCTGCCAAGTCATCTTCTAATGTATATTTTTCTGTTGTTCGCACAAATATGTTTTTATATGTATCATCGTACACTTGATGCTCATTTTTCGCATTTGGCTGATCATCAAAATCCCTTACAACACCTATACAACTGGTGGGATCATCTTTATGAATTAACAGCCAAATGTCCAAAAAGGTTTTATATCCTTTATGTCCGATTGCGATAACTTCTATTTCATTTAAAATTCCTACTTCTTTATCGAGCATAGTATTTATAAACATTTCTTCAGTAGGTCCTTCAACTAAAATTAGGCGTTTGGCAAATAAAATCTTTAATATATCAAAATTAGGACGTTTTGCCAAATAATTAACTAATCCAACATCCACCTTATCCAACGATATTGCTTTCTGATTTTTCAGAATAACCACATTATTCAATTTCAATTTATTGATTACTTTCGGATTATGAGAAGTAATCAACAATTGCATGAAATCATTTTGCACTTCCGCACTCTTTTTGATAAAATCCAAAACCAAATTGAAATTATTGACACACAGATGCGCTTCGGGTTCCTCAATACATAGTAAATTGAAAATCTTATCATTATTTTGAAAATAACTAAATAACAGAACCAGATACATAAAATTCCTTGTCCCTAATCCCTTTTGGTAAAGAAATTCTTCTCCATATCCAATATTTATATTGGTAAATATATTTTTCAAATTAGGAAAATTAGGTATTAATTTCATCCCGTCAATGAAATCTTTTAAGTTTTCAAACTTTTCATTCTCCTGCATTTTTTCAAATATTTTTTTGAAAGACTTTATATCTTGTATTTCATCAAAAAATTTATTGTAGGAATCCTCAATCTGTGCCCTATCCTCCTTCGTAATGCTTCTTTCTATCAACGAACTTACTATTTTATATGAATTTTGCTTATCGCTTTCCGAAAATGTATCTCTTTCCGCATTTATAACACTTATGTTGAAATTCTTTAATTTATCTTTGTTTATCCCCTTGAAATTATTCACAGAATAAATTCTGTACTCATATTTTTCGACCGGAAGCATAAAGTTTTCTACCTTATCTTGAAGAAAAAGGCACTCCTCTATAAATTCCCTCAATTTTGTCGGAGCAAAAGAATACTCTACTTCAAAGCATATTTCTTCTTCATCAGTCAAATTAATCCAGTCTTTCAATAGTTGTTTTTGATATTCTGTCTTTGCATCTGCGAAGCTTATTCGTACTTTTACTATAGGAATTTTTTCATATACTGCTTTCATAAATTCATTATCATTCAGATTTTTAGTTATTTCATCTGTGTTATCTTTCAAATAATTTAGAAATACGTCAGCAGAATCTTTATTTATATCTGTAATGGATAAGGAACGAGAAGAATACATAAAACCATTATTATTTAATACTAATCGTACCGCATCCAAGAAGTTTGTTTTCCCTGCATCATTTTCACCAATAACAATTGTAAGCTTTTTTAATGGGATATCTATACAATGGAAATTACGAAAATTCTCTATATGAATATTTTTAATATACATCATTATCCTCCAAGCTGAATCATTTGCTAATAAACACGTCAAATAATTTTTTGCAATTCTATAGTTTTTCTAATGCAGATATCACATCCTTATCTACTGAATTATTTCTGCAAAAATCTATAATACATCTTATTGTCAATTTTGCAGGAACTGTATGTCCATTTTCCCATCTATTGACCGTAGAAAAACTTACATTTAACTCATGAGCCAGCTCCTCCTGCGTAATTCTCAATTCTTGCCTGATATGTTTAATTATTTCACTAAAATGCATATGTCCACCCCTCCATGCTAAAATATAGCATATGCTATAGCATTTTTCAATATTTTATGTCTTGTGATTACTTTTTTTCGTTATAATATTCTTAGATCTAATATTTGAAAAAAGTCTTTCAATACATTGATTTCCATTCCGAATATATATTAAACATCTAGAGAACAGTTTCTATATCAATAGCACATTTACTAATAATAGAGAAATTCGCCATTAAACAGCAATTTGCATACTAAACTTACAAACAAGCTTTTCGTTGAAAATCATCGTTCCCTATCCCTCCGCTTTTTCTGGACATTATCTTTCACTCCATAATGCTTTTTCCGATACTCATACTCTTTCAAAAATTCGTTATAGACTCTCATCTTATATTTCATACTTTTCATTTTACTTTCATCGTATCCCATCCGTTTTTGATACTCTTTTAATTCTGTCATTTGATTGCTTGTCGGTGGCGGAAGCAGCTTTGCACGTTCTTCTAGGGAAAGCTTTGAAAAATCTATATCTTCTTGTCTGATAATTTCTGATTTTTTCTCTAAAACAGCTTCTTTTTTACCCTGCCACTGTTTATTGAACTCTTGAAAAACGCTTCCATAAAAGATTTCTTCATCATTCTCATTCACGTCATTATCTGCCTGAAAACGGTCGAAGGCTTCGTAAAATGAAATATTCCTGCCGCTCTTTTTATCTGCTTCTACCGTTATCTCCGATTCTTTACCCCGAACACTCTCAGAATATGGAGAAACATATTCTGATTTATCCTCTTTTTTCGATTCCTCAAGCAGCAGCGCACTGACCTTGCTGAATTTGATGAAACCTTGGTTAAACGCTGGCTCAAGCAAATTATCGTCTGGGAAGACCACTTCACAGTGGAACTCAAGTCCGGACTTAAAATTGATATTGAAGGATAATACCTATCGACGCACGAAACCCTCTCGACCTTGACTGGCCGGGAGGGTTGTTTTGGTTATTTGCCACCTCTGTGATATGGAGCTTTATCTCTCCATACTACACCGTTTTTCGTATGGTAGCGTTGTTTATGTCCCGTTACATCGTTCTCGCTTGGTAAAGACCTGCTTGCTTTTTCTACTATATCTGCAACCTTCTCTGCGACTGATGAATTTGCAGAAGTAGATGGTGTGCTATGTGTACTTCCAGAACCTCTACCTTTGATGGAAGATACTGCTTTTGCTACACCGCCAATTGCTAATCCAGCTATTTCAAGTGACTCGACTGGGTGCTCAACAATAAATCTTCCGACTGATTTTAACCCTTTAACAAAAGCTTTATTTGCTTTTTTAGGAGTTTCAATCTGTACTTTATGAGTCTTTGGTGCTTCAGGTTTACTGTACGTTTTTCTACTTGTTTCTGCAGATTGTTTCAAGGCATCCTCAGCCTTACTAAAATTTTCTTTTTCTTCAATAACTATTTCCTGTATAGTCGAATCATCCGTTAAAGAAAAAATAGGTTCTGGTAGTTGAATTATCTCACACGGAATGAACGGCCCGTCACCAAAGTCAAATTTTTCTTTTGTTACCGGGTTAAAATACCAGTTCGTTGGATTTTGCCAATTACCATCATGGGCCTCTAAATGTTCTGCTCTTGTAAGGAATTGTATATTTCCGGGTTCTCCCTGATACTCAGGATAAATTTCGGCACTCTTCATATGCTGACCTTCAAAGGCTTTGCCATTTTCATCATAAGCTCGCCCTTTTTCAAGAATGTCCTTTTGCTGTTCAGGCGTCCATTCTCTTGTACCTTTACCTTCTTGTACAAGTTCAAGTTCTTTATTCCATGCTTCTCGTACTGCTTTGTTTCGCTCTACAAAACTACTCTTTGCCATAGAATCACTCTCCTATGCCAAGTAGTTCGTATAAATCATTTAGGAAGGCTACAAAGTCCGGATATACCAATTCTTCATCAATTTCTCCAATTTCCTGATTGTATATAGAAATTGTTTCTTCTGTCTTTTTACTTAGAATTGGGTCTCCTGAAGCAAACGCACCTATTACAATATAGTCATCGCTCGGTCTTGAATTATCATTCACATCTATAAGTGGCTTATGTTCAATTCCATATAATTGAACACCTGCTGGAAGAAAAAGCTCTCCTCCATCCGAAAACAACAACCATTCTTTGTACTTTGATGGAAGTGTAACACCTTTTTCTTTTTCAAAGTCTGCAATTTTTTCTTCTGTAGTTGCCTCAAGAAAAGCCATTTTACCCTGAGTTTCTAATGCGCCTATAATTAGTTTTAATTCTTCAGAAAGCATTGTTTTTCTCCTTTCGCATCAGTTGCATTTTATATCATATCGGGATTGTGTAAGAATTCACCCATTCTAACAAGTATTCCTTTATAACACCATCTATATTTTTTTAACTCAAATCCAAGTTCTAAAACCTGATTAAGAAGAAAGGACTCCATTTCTTCAGGCTTATTAAAATATATCCCTCCCGGCTTTTCACTTTTCTGTATACAATGAATTCTCAATAGTTCCGAAATAGTTATCCCGGTTATCTTACTCAGCAAAATCAACATCTCGGCAGAATAATTATTTCGTATACATTGATAAATTTGCTCATCAATTTCATCTTTAGTCATTGTGTTAAAATAAAAATCCTTATTTAGAGATGTATTCTCCCACGGAACTTGCTCGCCATTTGTCAATGCGATGACATCATTTCTGACAGACTTGAACATATCCTCTATTTTCACATTTGGGCGAATAATGTTAGGCAATAAGCATTTTGTATAATAGCTGTTGCCGTCTTCTGTGGCATCTGCTCTTGCTACTTCATTCGGAGATGTAGCGAATGCTATCAATGTACCATTTCCAGCCATCACCTCTGTCAATCCCGTACCCACAATATCTTTTGAAAAATCCACAGTAGACCTGCATGCATCCAAAATCATTATATTTGTTTTGTTTGGATTTGCTGTCATAAATTCAGTAATAGAATTTATACCTACCAACTGTGTTTCCTTAAAAATAGATTTAGAGGTTTTGTATTCGCAGTCAACAGGAACGAAATAGTTCTCTCCATCTATTTGAACGCCATGTCCTGAATAATAAACAAGAACAGTAGAGTATGCCTTCGCTTCATCAATAAATCTTGAAATCAATTCATACATATCAGAACGCTTAAGGTCTAACCCTGAAATAACATCAAAATTTAAATATTCAAATACATCTCTAATATCCTGACCATCTTTCTTACATGCTGTAAGCTTATTCTGATGAATATATTCAGCATTTGCCATAACCAATGCTATGCCCTTTTTAGTCTTCATTTTTCAATTCTCCAAATCTACTAAGCATTAAATTAATAACATTTGCACCATCCGTATCATATTTATCAGCTAATCTCCATGCTTCCTTCTGTAATAATGGAAGTGCTTTATCAAATGAAAGGCTGTTTATTTTTGGCGTAAACACTTTTAATTCCTGTATAATCGCATTTTCAATTTCGCGTTTTGTCATTTTATCATCACTCCATTTTTTATATTTTTCTGCAACATCTATTCCACTGCCCGAAAATGCCATTTGTATCGAGTTGCCGGATTTGTTGTCAGTTTTCAGAGCTTGCTCAAAAACGCCTGATATCTAATCCACTCACTCAATTTGCGTTATCTAATCCGAGGTTACAACCTGACACACATTTTCGCAGTAGATATGTTTCCATATAGAATAATCGAGCCTTTTCAGATGTTAGGCCTTACATCCCAACTTCCGAAAAAGCCCGGAAATACGCCACATTCTGGCTCTTATTTATCTTTTCTTGACATCAATACTACCGTCTCCACATGCACCGTCTGCGGGAACTGATCCACCGGTCTTACCCGCTTTAACTCATACCCGCCATCCGTAAGAATCTTTAAATCACGTGCAAGCGTGGCGGAATCACAGCTCACATACACGATGCGCGCCGGCTGCATCGCAAGCATTGTCCGAAGACATGCCTCATCGCAGCCTTTCCGCGGAGGATCCACGACGATCACATCCGGGTGACGCATATCGCTCTGCCGCTTAGCATATCCGGATGCCTGCTTCGAAACATGCCACCCATCACTTCCTAAATCCTCCGCATCATTCTGTCCACCGTCTTCCGTATCTCCCGCAGCATACCGCCCATCACTTCCCACGGTTCCCGCAGCACGATGCCCATCGTCTACCGCATCTCCCACAGCATGCCGCTCATCGCAGTCTGTATCCGCATCACATTGCCTGCCATCATCCGCATTTTCCATGTTCTCTATCCGCTCCGCTCCGCCGTTCTCATAAAACCCCGGCAGCACTTCCTCCGCTTTTCCGACAAAAAACTCCGCGTTTTTAATTCCGTTTCTGCGCGCGTTTTCCCTCGCATCCGCGACCGCCTGCGAAACGACCTCCACTCCGTACACCTGCTTTGCATCCCCCGCAAGAAACAGCGAGATCGTCCCGATGCCACAATACAGATCCCAAACGGTCTCTTTCCCCGTCAGCCCGGCATACGCAAGCGCCAGACTGTAAAGTTTTTCTGTCTGCCTTGGGTTCACCTGATAAAAGGATAACGGCGAAATACAGAATGTTACCCCGCGTCCATCCGGCTCGCACAAGTTTTCCCGATAAATACGAATGCTGTCCGTGATCACAGGCTCCCCCCACAATAGCACGACCTCCGTCCCCATAATGACATTCGAGTTTTCCATATTGACGCAATACGACACACTTGTCATATTTTCAATTAGCCGTAACCGCTCCACGAACCGATCCGCCGCCGGAAGCTCCCTGCCGTTTATGACAATGCAGACCATCAGCTCTCCCGATGAAAATCCTTTTCGGATCAGTACATGGCGGATCAATCCCTTGCCCTCCGTCTCATCATAAGCCTCAACATGACATTCCTTCATATAAGAAAGCACGGCTTCCAAAATCTCACGATTCTCCGACACACCGAGCAGACATTCCGTCCCCGGAATGATCGTATGCGTCCGTCCCGCATAAAATCCGGTCACAGGCTGTCCCTCGCGTGTCTTTCCAAAAGGATACTGCGCCTTATTGCGATAGCGGTACGGCTCGTCCATTCCGACGATCGGCTCCATCACGCTTTCAATTAGCGCCTCCTCAAACCCGCCGATACGCTTCAGGTTCCCGCGCACCTTCCGCTCTTTATAACGAAGCTGTTGCTCATAGGAAAGCGGCTGAAGCTGACATCCGCCGCACTGGCGGTAAAGCGGACACGGGGGTATAACGCGAAAAGGAGAAGATGTAATGATCTCCTCCACTCTCGCATATGCATAATTCTTTTTCGGTTTTGTGATGCGCGCTTTTACAACATCGCCCATGACGGCGTCCTTCACAAAAAGCGTATACCCGTCACACTTTCCGATTCCTTCGCCGTCATTTCCGATATCCGTGATCGTAACCGTAAGCAGTTCATTCTTTTGATACATGCCTATCCGTCCACCCTCGTCTTTCTGACATTCGAGTCTAACAGCCGGTTAAACCCAAGCCACCCGCTCTTGTCCGTTCCCTCCAGAAGTTCCGTAAACGTCTCAAGCTTTGCATCCGTATTGTCCGCAAAGTTTAATGCCGCCGCCTCAATGATCGCCGGTTTCTTCGGCGAGCCAAACTCATATTCCCCATGATGCGCCAAAATACAATGCTGAAGCTGCTTAAGCATTGTCTCCGGAAAACCCTCGATCTTCCGCGCCTTTTCACCGATCATTTCGGCTCCGATCACAATATGCCCCAAAAGCTGTCCTTCATCCGTATAATCATTTTCCGGAAAAAGAGAAAGCTCCCTCGTCTTCCCGATGTCATGCAGCATCGCCGCGGAAAGCAGTAAATCGCGGTTTAAGACCGGATACGCTTCACAATAATAATCGCACAGCTTTGTCACGCTCAGCGTATGCTCCAACAGACCGCCGACAAAGCCATGGTGTACGGTCTTTGCCGCCGAAGATCGCCGAAACGCTGCCGCAAACGTCTCATCCTCCACAAAAAAGCAGCGCAGCAGCTTTTTTAACGGTTCATACCCGATACTGTCCATAAGTTCCATGAGCTGCCGGTACATCTCATCGTTATCTTTTTTGCTCGCAGGAAGGTAATCCGCCGGATTGCACTCATCCTGACCGCAGCGGCGCACCCGTTTGATGCTGATTTGCAGCGCCCCGTTAAAACTTGTCACCTCGCCATATACCTCTATGTAATCGAGCGCGTCAAATTCCGCGATCCCCGCGCTGTTCGGCTCCCAGATCTTTCCTTCCAGCGTTCCCGTCTTATCCTGCAGGATCACTGTTTCATATGGCTTTCCGTTTTTTGTGACCGCAGAGGTCTTATGCTTACACAGATAGATATCAAGAACCCTGTCCCCATCCTTATATTCCGCTAAATATTTCATTTCCGTTCTGCTCCTTTTCTTTTCACCCGTCTGTTAGATAGACTATTACGAAACGACTTTGATATCGTACATCATTGTGCAAATATACAAATCCATAAGCAGGTGTTCCATTAGGAATTTCTTTGAGATTCCTTTGGCGGTACGGTACTTACATGCCGTATTCTGGCATGTTACGTACCGTTACCGGCAGAGGGCAGCGAGAGCGTGCCTGCGTTGGATTGTATATTTGCACAATCCACACACCTTATTCAGTCGTTCCTCTCCTCATTTCAACTCGCTCAGCATGACCTCTACTTCCATTGTACGGTACTCATCCTGCGCTTTGCGCTGCAGGGTGACCGTAACGACCTCACCCGGCGTATATTGATAAAGTGCCCTTGTCAGATCACTCATGCTGTTGACCACATTTACGCCGATTCCCGTAATGATATCATTACCCTGAATCCCGCAGATCATGGCAGGCGAACCCATTTCAAAGCTTTGCACGCACACACCCCTTGGCATCTGCAGGGATTCACTGAGTGCCGCCGTAACATCCACCCCGTGAATACCAATACTTGCCCGCACTTTCTCATTTGACAGCGCTTCGATCATCTGCTTCAGCTCCGTAATTCCAATAGCGGAAATCTGATTCTTCATATCTGAAGCATTATAAGTATTATCAATGATCCCGACTACCTGCCCCGAGAGATTGATCAGCACACCCGTGGCTCCCGCGTTCCCGTAAATATCCGTTGTCAGTAAACGGTAATTCGCATCAACCAGATTCACATACGATGAGTTCGACGTGATCATCCCATAGCATACAGAACCAGTACTTCCCGTCGGTGAACCGACCGCAATCACCGGAGTGCCGAGCAGCGTCATAGAGTTGGATGATCCAAGCACTGCCGGCGTGGCACTGCTGCGCGTCTCCGCCGTAAGGTCAGAAAGCCTGACCGCTAAAATGCAGAGCCCCGTACTTGGATCTGCCTGCTTTTCAACAGCCTCCGCCACTGTACCGTCATGAAATGTGATCATTACCTGCTCATAATCACGGATTTTACCTTCCGTCGCAAGAATCAAAAGATCGATCCCGTTATCGGCAATGATCAGCCCGGAGCTCTGCGCCTTGTTTTCATATACCTCGTCAAACCAGTCCGTATCTGCGGTCACACCACTGACTGTCACCATGCTTTCCTGCATGCCTGCAGCGATCGCCGCCAGCTCAGAATACAGCTTGCTGTAATCCTGCGCCGTCATTTCCACCCGCTCATATACCGTGACTTTCTGCGGAGGAACGGGTGTCGGCTCTATGTCCGGTTCTGCCCCCGGCAGATCATGATCGGTCTGCGCCATATCTCCCGGCATCGTCTCCTCCTGCTCCTCCGGAAACGTCACGATCTCCGGCTCCTTCTCCGGATAAAGCCAGTTTGAAATGATCGGTTCCAGGGCAAAAAAAGTGATGCATGCGATCAGACCAAATACAAGCGCCATAACTGCGGTAATGATCGTTCTGCGCAGCAATTTTCTTTTATTGATCGGACGTTCCTTGATCTTTTCCTTAACAAATTCAAAGGAGTCCTCATTCTTTTCCTCTATCGCTTTGTCTGTCTCCTGATTTTTCTCCTGCATACCGCACCCCGCCTGCGTTCTTTTCTATTCAGTATATCCGATTGCCGTTTTCTTGTAAAGAAGCACCGTTTATGCTATGATGGGTTCATGAATGAAAAAGTATATCAAATATTGGAATTTCATAAAATCATTGACATGCTCGAGGCAAAGGCGGACAGCGAACCCGCCAAACAGCTTTGCCGGAAGCTTCATCCGAGCGCTGACCTTGCAGAGATCACCAAATCACAGGAAGATACCTCCGCGGCCCTGACAAGGCTATTTCGTCAAGATCGACTTACGTTTGCAGGATGTTCAGAGATCCGTCCGGTGTGCCGCGCCCTTGAGATCGGGCGCGCGCTGTCGGCAGCCGACCTGATACGGATCGCCGATCTTTTGGAATGCGCGCAGCGCGTCCACGCCTACGGTGACCCCAATGCAAAGGACAGTATTACCGACTGTCTGACGCCGTATTTTGAGCAGCTCGTCCTGCTGCCTGACTTAAACAGGGAAATCCGCCGCTGCATCATATCTGCCGAGGAGATTGCCGACGACGCTTCCGCGAAGCTCTCTTCCATACGCAGGAATATTCTTTCCATCAACGATAAAATACACGATAAACTGGCGGGATATGTCAATTCATCGCTGCGTCCCTACTTACAGGACGCCGTGGTCACCATGCGTGATAACCGCTACTGCATTCCGGTCAAAGCGGAATATAAAGGTCAGGTCGCAGGAATCGTTCACGACCAGTCCTCCACCGGTTCGACGCTGTTTATCGAACCTGCTGCCATTGTCGAGTATAACAATAAAATCCGCCAGCTGGAAATTGAAGAGCAGGAGGAAATCGCCTCCATTCTGGCGGATCTTTCCGCACGCGCGGCAGGGCACACCGCGGAAATCCAAAATAACGCAAAACTGCTGACAAAACTGGATTTTATCTTTGCAAAAGCCGCACTTGCCATGGATATGAACGCAACCATGCCGGTCTTTAACGACGAGCGCGTCATTGATATCCGTAAAGGCCGGCACCCGCTGCTCGACCGCAAACAGGTCGTCCCGATCGATATCCGGCTCGGAGAAGATTTTGACCTGCTGATCGTCACGGGACCAAACACGGGCGGCAAAACAGTTTCGCTGAAAACGGTCGGACTCTTGACCTTGATGGGGCAGGCAGGGCTTCACATTCCCGCCGCGGACCGCTCCCGTCTCGGCATTTTCAAAGATGTATTTGCCGATATTGGCGACGAACAGAGCATTGAGCAGAGTCTGTCGACCTTCTCCGCCCATATGACGAATATTGTAACGATCTTAAAGCATGCGGACGCCGGCTCGCTCTGTCTGTTCGATGAGCTTGGCGCAGGTACTGACCCGACCGAAGGCGCAGCCCTCGCAATTGCGATTCTCACTTATCTGCATGACCGCGGTATCCGTTCCATGGCTACCACACATTATAGTGAGTTAAAAATATTTGCACTCTCAACAGACTATGTGGAGAATGCCTGCTGCGAATTTGACGTCAAATCGCTGCGCCCGACTTATAAGCTTTTGATCGGTATTCCCGGAAAAAGCAACGCGTTTGCGATTTCGAAACGTCTCGGGCTTTCGGACGAGATCATCGAGTCTGCCAAAACCCATATCAGCAAAGATGCAGAAAGCTTTGAGGACGTGATCGCCGGTCTGGAAAAGCGCCGCATTGAAATGGAACGGCAGCAGCTCGAAATCGATAAATATAAGCGGGAAACGCAATCCCTAAAAGACCAGCTGCAGTCAAAGCAGGAAAAGCTTGATACTTCCCGCGACAAAATTCTGCGGGAGGCAAATGAAGAAGCACGCGAAATCCTGTTAGAAGCAAAAGCTGCGGCGGACGAAGCGATCCGCAGATTTCAGCGGCTTGACTCCTCCTCCGCCGATATACGCGGGCTGGAGGATTCCCGTCAGAAATTAAACAGCAGGATCAGCGAAAAGAACTCAAAACTTTCGATCCCTTCCGCAAAACAGGAACATCATGCCAAAGTGCGGGCTGCTGACTTAAAGCCGGGCGACAGTGTAAAAATCGTGTCCATGGGATTAAAAGGAACGGTCAGCACACTGCCTGACGCCTCGGGAAACCTCTTTGTCATGTGCGGCATCATGCGCACAAAAACAAACGTGAAGGACCTTGTTCTTTTACAGGACTCGGATGATGCAACGCGGCTTACCTCTACAAAAAAAACAGGGAAAAGCAGCAGTTCCGGTTTGAGTAAATCCATGCATATCTCGACAGAGATCAATCTGCTTGGCAAGACTGTAGACGAAGCGATCGCGGAACTGGATAAATACTTGGACGACGCCTATCTCTCACATGTACCGAGCGTGCGTATCGTACACGGCAAGGGAACGGGTGCTCTCAGAAATGCGATCCATCAGCACTTAAAGCGGCTTAAATATATTGATTCCTACCGTTTGGGTGAATTCGGAGAAGGCGACTCCGGCGTTACGATCGCGACGTTTCATTAAAGGGAGGATGCGACATGGTTAACAAACAAAAAATCCTGATCATCGATGACGACCATAATATTGCGGAGCTGATCTCACTCTATCTGACGAAGGAATGTTTTGAAACGCAGATCGTAAATGATGGGGAATCTGCCCTCACGTGCTTTACCTCCTTTAAGCCGAATCTGATCCTGCTCGATTTAATGCTCCCCGGTATCGACGGCTATCAGGTATGCCGGGAGATCCGCGCGCATTCCCAGACGCCGATCATTATGCTCTCCGCAAAAGGTGAGATTTTTGATAAGGTACTTGGCTTAGAACTCGGCGCGGATGACTATATGGAAAAGCCCTTTGACACCAAAGAGCTTGTCGCACGCGTCAAGGCAGTGCTCCGCCGCTATACGCCCGCACAGAACGCCGCGGCAGAAAAGGACGTGGATAAAGTCGAATACCCCGATCTTGTCATCAACAGGACGAACTACTCCGTCATTTACAACGGGCATCGCGTTGATATGCCGCCGAAGGAGCTTGAGCTTTTATATTTTCTTGCCGCTTCCCCGAACCATGTTTTCACAAGGGAACAGCTCTTAGACCAGATCTGGGGTTATGAATATATCGGCGACACGAGGACAGTGGACGTCCATATCAAGCGCCTGCGTGAAAAGATCAAGGATAATCCGCACTGGCGCATTGCCACTATTTGGAGCATCGGTTATAAATTTGAACTGCGCTGAAATTGGTCTTCGATGCTGGGTTTCGATGCATATCGCATTGCTGTCACTGAAATCGGATTTGAGGGATAACGACTCATGAAACGTACACTGTATTGGAAATTTCTCCTTGCCTATCTGATCTTTGCTTTTTTTGGCTTTTTTGTTGTAGCTAATTTTGTCTCCGGCATGACACTGGATCACCTGAAAAAAGAAAAGGCCGAAGCACTTTATCAGGAGGCAGTCATGATCGCAGGCACCTATGCATCCGAGCTTTATGATAACCGCATATCATTGGAAACAGCCAAAAATCAACTCGATGCACTTGATATTTATCTTTCCTCCACGATCTGGATCATGAACCCGTCAGGCAGGATTCTCGTGGACTCCCGAAATCCGATCGATGTCGATAATCAGATCGTCGTAGAGTCATTCGACCCAACCGTGACCGGCAGCACTTACTATACGGTGGGTACCTTCTTTGATATGTTCGATGAGAAGATGTTAAGCGTTTTTGCGCCCATTACCTCCGATTATAAAGTAAAGGGCTATGTTGTCATTCTTTCTCCTATGAGTGCGATCGAGTCAGAGAGCAACAGTCTTCTGAATATCTCCTATCTGCTATTGATGATCCTGTTTCTGCTTTCACTGATCATTCTTATTTTTTTCACAGAAATCGTTTATATTCCGCTGCGCAAGATCACACACGCGACCGAGCAGTACGCAAGCGGTAACTTCCGCTATCAGCTTACCGTTGACAGCGAGGATGAGATCGGTTATCTCGCCGCGTCGCTCTCCTACATGGCGGAAGCACTTGCGCAGGGCGGCGAAAACCAAAAAAAACTTGTTGCCAACATTTCTCATGATTTCCGTTCCCCGCTGACCTCCATCAGCGGCTATCTGCAGGCAATGCTCGACGGCACGATCCCCCCTGAACTGCATGAGAAATATCTGCAGATCGTTTTGAACGAGACGGAGCGCCTGACAAAGCTGACAAACAGTCTGCTGACCCTGAACAATCTGAATACGGAAGGCATGGTATTGGAAAAAAGCAATTTCGATATCAACCGTATCATTAAGAACACGGTTGCAACGTTTGAAGGCACCTGCCGCGACCGTCAGATCAGCATGGAACTGGTTCTCACCGGGAATGAAATGATCGTCACGGCAGATATGGGCAAGATCCAACAAGTACTGTATAATCTGTTGGATAACGCGATCAAATTTTCACACCATGACTCAGTCATCAAGATCGAAACCACACAGAAACACAATAAGATTTTTATTTCCGTTAAGGACAATGGGATTGGTATTCCAAAGGAAAGCCTGAAATTCATTTGGGACCGCTTTTATAAAACAGATCTGTCCCGCGGAAAAGATAAAAAAGGCACCGGACTCGGTCTTTCCATCACGAAAGAGATCATCCGTGCCCACGGTGAACATATCAACGTCATCAGCACCGAGGGCGCCGGAAGCGAATTTACCTTTTCACTCCCCTGTGTGGATACGAATGAGGATTAATACACATTGATTTTGCATGTAAATTTCAGGCAATACTTTGTTCGCACAATTCAGCCAGACAGATCCATCGCAACAAAGGATGCCCAAAAAAGTGCGAATGATGCCGAACCGCTTTTTTCGACCCCCTTTGACATTTATACTTTTTCTGACAATAAGTCGGAGGTGAGAATATTATGCTGGGAGGTTCCATTTTCATCGCATTGATCAGATGGGTGATCAGTATTACCGGAGTCGTGATCTTATTTTTTCTTATGAGCGAGCCGCGCTATCACCGTAAAAAGACCATCTTTTGCTATATCTGCTTTACTATCGTTCTTCTCGCGGCGGCAGGCTTCTGGTATGTACTTCACTGGGAAAGTTGCGCCAAAATGTCAGCACTCACGATGTATCTTTGTTTCGCCGTTTTTTCTCTTTTCATGAGTGTGGACCCGGTCTATCTGCGCATTTATAAGCTGGTTCTCACGTTTTACCTGTTAGCAGTATTTCTGATCAGCGCTATTGAGATCTCCGTCATCTTCTTTCACGGAAACGTATGGGTGGATATTATTATGCGGGTCGTCCTTATTATGGTCATGACCCTTTTTATCGAAAAAAAGATCAAATCCTCCATCCGCGGCTTTTCCTATTATGTAGAACACGAAGTAGACCGCTTCAGTATCACCGTTATGATCCTGAGTCTTCTGTTTGGCATTGGATACATAATGAATCCAAACAGTCTGGATCAGGTTACCCCTTACCGACTCTTTCAGATTTTTATGAACCTCTTTCTGACCGGAGCACTGCAGCTTCTGGTATTCCGCCTTTACTTTCATATCGGCCAGGAAAAAGCCTATCAGAAAGAAAATCAGTTAATGCAGATGAATCAGCGCCTTCTTGAACGGAATCTGGAGATTCTGGAAAATGCTGCAGAGTCCGGGCGGCGCATCCGGCATGATGCAAGACACCATAATGCCGTCATTGCCGAGTATGCACGCAGGGGGCAGATTACGGAATTGCTTGTATATCTGAAAGAATACAGCAAAGAGACGGAATATCCTTTAACGCAGGCAGTCTGCCCGAACACCGCGATCAACAATCTCCTTGTCGCATATACTAATCATGCCAAAACGAATCAGATTCAAGTCATGCTGGATGTCGAGCTTGAAGAAAACCTGCCGATCCCCAACATTGATCTCGTAACTATTCTGGCGAATGCTTATGAAAACGCTATTTACGGATGTATTGAGGCAAAAAAGCAAAACTCTAATAGAGAATGCCGCATACACCTGATGATCCGGCGCAAAAACAATAAGCTGGTCATCAGCTGCAGCAATACCTGCCGTCCGGACGCCGAGATCAAAAACCACCAGCCCAAACCGGAATCTACCGGTGGTATAGGCGTATTAAGCATTATTAAAACATCGGAAAAATATGACGGAGAATATGACTTCCAAAATGATAATGGTGTATTTCTATTTCGGCTGATCATGAATATTCCGCAAGAATCCATTCATTAATCCGGGAATTTGCAAAATACCCCTGAAAACGTACCAGGTGCTTTATCGGGGCGTTTCATAATTGCGTGACATTCATTTTATGAAAGGGATGACCTCATGTACCTGATTGCACTTTGTGATGATGAATCGACAGAATTGGATAAAACAGAACAAATTCTTCACAGCTATGAAAAGGAACATCCGGATGTCTCTGTTAAAATAGAACGTTTTGATACAGCACTGGCGCTGATCGAAGCGATCCGCGAAAAACAATACGTGCCGGATCTGATCATTCTGGATATTTATATGCCTCATAAAACAGGAATCGACGCGGCATACGCGCTCCGCGAAATGGGAACCAAAAGCCGCATTGTTTTCCTGACTACGTCGAAGGAACACGCGCTGGACGCATTTCGTGTGGAAGCCGCGCAATATCTAGTCAAACCATTGTCAGAAAATACGCTGTTCCCGATATTGGACCGTTTTTTGGGTGAAACAGAGGAACTGCGGAAAAAATATATACTCCTGCGTATCGACGGAAAGATACGCCGTGTACTGGTCAGCCATATCGTGTTCTGTGAAGCGCAGGGAAAAAAGCAATGTCTTTATTTCCCAGACGGCTCATCCTGCATCCTGAACATCACGATGACAGAACTTTATGATATGCTTTCCCTCTACTCCGAATTTATAAGAGTCGGCATAGCCTATATTGTCAATTTAGAACATGTGGAAAGTCTGAGCCGTCAGGAACTACAGATGGATAACGGCAAGACGATCTATCCCCCCAGAGGCTCTTATCAATCTCTTCGCGAAAAATATTTCACATATTACTGTGATAGCAATGCCTGAATCATGACAGCTTCTTTTTGTTTTGGTTTAAGTACTGCATAACGCCGAGATGGATTTGAAACGCCACACGATCCTGATAATCTCCGTTTGTCAGCAGTGCCGCCTCCTCCGGATTCGACAAAAATCCGCATTCTACAATGACAATAGGAACGGATGTCTTTTTCAGCAAATAATAACTATCGTTTGCTTTCGCTTTCCGTTCGTTTTCCGGATCGAGAGAAAGACAAAGCTGCTCCTGTATGATCTCGGCAAGCGCCTTGCCTTCCATACTTGAAGTATAATAAAATGTCTGTGCTCCGCGCACATAAGATTCATGATAACTGTTTTGATGAATGCTGATGACAAGAACGGGCGCAGCACGTTCAATGACCTCTATCCGGCGGCGTAAGTCCGCCGCTTTTTTATTGCTGTCGCTTTCCACATACAGCCCGTCATCCGTTTCGCGTGTCATAATCACGGTAATACCCTCAGCCTCCAAATAACTTTTCAGCTTGTAGGCGATCGCAAGATTAATATCTTTCTCATAAGTAACATTATCCACTGAAATTTTTCCGCTGTCCCTTCCCCCATGTCCGGCATCGATCACGATCACCATGCCAGAAGCATCCGCAGCTCCCGCCGTCTGCACCGACCCCGTATCCTGTTTTTTTTCAAACACCGATACGACCGCCGCCGCTGCCAAAAGCATGATTCCCATGATAACAGATACAACGTCCGCGCGTATCTGTCCGACCCGTTTATGGCGCCCACCGCCCGGCCGGCTTGTGCAGGACATCACTTTCCCGCTCCGGGTGTCTTTATTTTTCTCTGTCATGCTCCGCCTCCCGCACATTCTTTCATAACAGATTATATGAATAAAACCCAAATCCAATAACCGGATTTGGGTTTTTAGGCAGCAGCAGCCGATACCGGACTGTGCTTTTGAAATTTTATTGTATTGAGAAGTTTATAGCTTTTGGACAAACGATATTTTATGAATTGCCATACGCCGCGATGATCGCCCAGATATCCGCTGTCTCATAACCAAGCCTCCACGCAGATAAACCGGCAATTTCATAGGTATTCATCACATTCAGCTTGACCTGCAGTGATTCCTGATCCTCCATCCACACTTGATAAAGCGCTCCGCCGCTCGACAGCTCGCCGTAATTCTGACAGGTGATCTCATCCCACATCAGCTCTACACCGTAATTATTTACCCAGTCCTTCGCCGCCTGCATGCCTACCGCACTGCTTGTTACCTCGCCGCCGTTCGTTGACCAGATGCGTGTAAAAAACGGCACGCCGTTAATGATCCTGTCCGCAGGAACACCGATCTCGATCGTATCCCTGATCCCGCGCTCCACAAAGCCGATGGACGCAACCGATCCCGCCTCGCTGCAGCCTGCCCAATGCTCGTCATATCCCATGAGCACGACATAATCGACCACGATTCCCTGCTCTTCCAGATGATACTGCCCCCTGCCGCCTTCCGGCACATAATTATCCACGGAAAGCACCAGATTATTCTTATGAGTCAGGATGGACAGCTCTCTCAGAAACTGTGCAAAGTGAACGCCGCAGTCTTTGGAGACATGCTCAAAGTCAATATTGATGCCATCCACGCCTGCGTTCAGCGCGGCTGATACAAGCTGTATCTCCAGCGCTTCCCGCAGCGTGCTGCTTGATAAGATTCCGTAAAGATCGGGGGACAGGGTCATATCCTCGGCAAGCGCCCATACTTCATATCCCTTTCCATGCGCGCGCGCCACATAAGAGGCGTCGGAAATATTATTGATCGATACGCCGTCCGCGCCGCCCGCCACATAAAACCATGTCGGTGAAATGACATTCAGACCTCCCGTATTTGCCGTCACACCGTCAAGCGTACTGTTTGCATCCGCGCTCATCACGGGGTGCCACGCCATCACGATCTTGTGATCCCTCTGAATACGCGGATAAACAGGCTCCGTATATTCCCTGCCGGTCGTCCGGCGGATTTCCTGCTCGTTTTCCAGATATTTCACTTCTATATATCCAGTCACGCAGTCTTTTGTTTTGACTTCCGCCCATGTCTCCATGCGGTTGAGTACAACGACCTCGTCTCCAGCCGCGACATCGGTAAGGATCGGGCTCTTGATCCCGCCAAGCCGTCTGACAGCAGTCGCTTTTTTGATCGCAGCGGTATTTACCGTATCTTCTTCTGTAAATATCTGTACGCGGTACGGTTCCCCGTCGCCGCCGTAAAGCGCATAGTTCATGTCACAGTAGCGCTGTACATAATACGCCCAGAGATACAGCGTTCCTTCCTCCTCGAACGCTGCGGTATGATTGAGTGTCTCCGACTCTGTCGTTCCCTGCCCCGTCAGGTCAGGCACTGTCTTTATGATCACGGCCGTATCCAGAAAAACCGTCTCTACGCAGTCGGGCAGCGTATATTTCAGCGCACGCTCCGTCTCATTATAGTAAAACCGGTCTTCCATATATGCCGCTACCGTATCATATTGAAAATAAACGGCTCCGTCACGTACAAGCGCCCGGTCCGCAAGCAATTGATCCTGATGCATGATCCTTGCCTCGTCGCCCTCACACTCAAAATATTCAGTCAGGTCGGCCCTCTCCTTTGAGTAAGAATAACGGTCCAATATTTTAGGTATCACTGTCACTAGCACGACCACACAAATAAGGGCGATTGCGACAAGCACCGGAATTATCTTTTTCTTCATTCCTGTTCCCTCCAAACGCCCTTATATTATAACAGACTATTGCACAGCCGTCATTACCAAATTTGACATAGATTGACTTTTCAAATAAAATCATAGATTTTATTGAAGCTTCGCATCCTGATATCCGTGTGTTTCCGTGCGTCTGATGCTGCTTTCCCAAACGATACGTGTTATCATATGCATCTCCTTTCCTGTATTTTGACTGATGTTCCTTATATCTGCCATTTTGGGAAAGCAAGCGGCCAAAAGGATTCCGTGATAGGTAAGCACAGTACCACACTGACTGCCATGAAACAGACTTGCAAAGATGCCGGACGGTATCATATGGAAAATATTGCTAAGCAAAAAATTTGAATTATACCGTGAATATTGTTTCTTTCTTCGTTCATTGGAAAAAATTATTTTACGAACAGACACATAAGCCTGTAAGACAATCCCATACTAACATAGTATACAATCCGTCTTTGAAAATTGGATGAAAATGATTCCGTACACAGTTTACCGGAACAAACTATGAAATGATGGGAAGAAGATAATTTTGAACGTATGTCACGAATGTGACAATGAAAAACGTCTGCCTCCTCTCCGATACGGATTATCCGAGGCATCTTTGTTTTTTTATTGTATCCCTGTATAATTGCTTTGGCAAGCTGATTTTTTGACAAATTTTCACAAAAATTTTTGTAAAAAATAACTCAGGAAGTCCTCATATTGTTTATTTTTCCTAATATCTTAAGAAAACATGCTTTTTACGGCGTCTGTCGCAACGGATAAAAAAAATATAAACTGTCACGCCATGCTATTGACTTAATAAACTAATCAGTATAAGATACTTTTACTGATAAATTGCATGATCGCATGGTTTTGACGGATAGATAGGATGTGATATGAAATGAAAATCGAAAAAGTAAATGACTACCAAATCCGCTGTACTTTGACAAGTGATGATCTTGCTGACCGGCAGATCAAGATCAGCGAACTGGTATACGGTTCCGATAAGACCAAAAAACTATTTCGGGACATGATGCAGCAGGCTTCCGTACAGTTTGGGTTTGAGGCAGAGGACATCCCTCTGATGATCGAGGCGATCCCCTTAAATTCCGGTTGCCTCGTATTGGTCATCACCAAAGTGGAAGATCCTGAAGAACTGGACACGCGTTTTTCCAATTTTGCACCGTCCATTCATGATGATGACGACGGAGAAGAAACAGATATGGATGTCATCAACAGCACGGGGGCTTTTCTTTCCGAGACCGCGCTGGACGTTTTAGATCTTTTCCGCAGGATGCAGAGTGCTGCCGGCGCCCTTCCCGACAAGGGAAACGGTAACACACAGACGGCAACGGATACCGTTTCAAACGAAATTGACGCAGATATCTCCATATTATACAGTTTCTCCGCGCTGGATCATCTGATCAGGGTATCACGTATGCTTACCGGCGGTATTACCACCGACACGGCTTTATATAAGAATACAATGAACGGGCAATATACGCTTGTTGTCTCGAAGGGGAAAACCTCTCCTGCCGAGTTCAACCGTCTGTGTAACACGCTCTCGGAATATGGCAAGGGCGAAAGACTGACAAATTCGGCTTCTGCATTTTTGGAGGAACATTTCGAAGCGATCATACCTTCTCATGCAGTCGAGGCAATCGCGCAGGCGTTTTAGCTTCGTTGTCGTTTTTTCAAAAAGAAAGCATTTCCTTTTGATTCAAGGAAACGCTTTCTTTTTATCTGCCATAAAATCTGTTCCATACTTCTTCCCGTCTGAAAACCTGTTTTTCGGTTTTCCGGCCGCGTCTGCGTCACGCAATACTTCTTCTATAATTCAGCAAGCTTTCCCATCAGATCATCCACGTCAATGCCGTGGACCATCGCTGCTTCCTCCAGAGATTCGCCCTGCGCAGACGGGCAGCCTAAGCAATGCATACCGGCTTCCATCAGAACCGGAGCGACTGCCGGATTCATCTGGAGCATTTCGCCGATCGTCATGTCCTTCGTAAATTGTGCCATATCTATGCCTCCTTTTTTCATGTACCTGTTGTAGCATTTCCATCTTATCACAACTTGCACAATTTTCACAATTTTTTCCAATAATTTTTTATTCATGTACTCGAAAAAGTACATTGCTTCTCTTGACTCTCCTATGAAATCTAACCTATAATTATGGTGTATCGAAAGCATATTTTTATGCGCAACTAACGGTTTTTAACCGTATAAAAAATTTTATAGGAGGCATTTCAAATGAGACCAGAATGGAACGATTTTGTAGGCGGCAAATGGGACAAAGAGATCAACGTGCGTGATTTCATCCAGAGAAACTACACGCCGTATGACGGGGACGAGTCCTTCCTTGCAGGACCTACGCAGAACACCAACGACTTATGGGCAATGGTTCGTGATCTTCAGGATAAGGAGCGCGCGGCAGGCGGCGTCCTTGACATGGATACCAAGGTCGTATCCACGATCACTTCCCACGGTCCGGGCTATCTTGATAAGAACAAGGAGACGATCGTCGGTTTCCAGACTGACAAACCGTTCAAGCGTTCCTTACAGCCGTACGGCGGTATCCGTATGGCAGAAAAGGCTTGTTCCGATAACGGATATGAAGTTGATCCTGAGATCTCCGAGTTCTTCTCCACACACAGAAAGACACACAATGCAGGCTGCTTCGATGCATACAATGCAGAGATGAGAGCATGCCGTTCCGCTCACATCATCACGGGTCTTCCGGATGCTTACGGACGCGGACGTATCATCGGCGATTACAGGCGTGTCGCTCTTTACGGTATCGACAGACTTCTTGAGGATAAGCAGGCTCAGAAGGATTCCACCGGCCGCGTGATGACTGACGACATCATCCGCCTTCGTGAAGAGATCTCCGAGCAGATGGTAGCATTAAAGATGATGAAGGAGATGGCTGCTTCTTACGGCTGCGACATTTCCAAGCCGGCTGCGAACGTACAGGAAGCGATCCAGTGGACTTACTTCGGTTATCTCTGCTCCGTAAAAGAGCAGAACGGTGCTGCAATGTCCCTTGGACGTACGTCCACCTTCCTTGACTGCTATGCGCAGAGAGACCTTGCAAACGGCACATTTACCGAGGAGCAGATTCAGGAGTTCGTTGACCACTTCATCATGAAGCTGCGCTGCGTAAAGTTTGCCCGTACACCGGAATACAATCAGATCTTCGCAGGCGACCCGGTATGGGTAACCGAATCTCTCGGCGGTGTCGGCATTGACGGACGCCATATGGTAACCAAGATGAGCTTCCGTTATCTGCATACGCTGGAGAACTTAGGACCCTCTCCCGAGCCGAACCTGACGGTTCTTTGGTCCACAAGACTTCCGGAAAGCTGGAAGAAGTACTGCGCAAAGATGTCCATTAAGACATCCTCCATCCAGTACGAGAACGATGATCTGATGAGAGTCGTTCACGGTGATGATTACGGTATCGCATGCTGCGTATCCTCCATGGTCATCGGTAAGGAAATGCAGTTCTTCGGCGCACGTGCGAACCTTGCAAAATGTCTGCTTTACGCATTAAACGGCGGTGTCGATGAAGTGACCAAGAAACAGGTTGGTCCGAAGTACCGCCCTGTAACCGGCGATGTTCTTGATTATGATGATGTTGTGAGCAAGTTCGTCGATATGATGGAGTGGCAGGCTGACGTTTATGTCAACACGCTGAACATCATCCACTATATGCATGACAAGTACTGCTATGAGAGAGCAGAAATGGCTCTTCATGACAGAGACGTAAAGCGTTACTTTGCAACGGGTGTTGCAGGTCTTTCCATCGTAGCAGACTCCCTTTCCGCAATCAAGTATGCAAAGGTTGAGCCGATCCGCGACGAGGATGGCATCATCGTTGACTTTAAGACGACCGGCGAGTTCCCGAAATACGGCAATGACGACGACCGTGTAGACGAAATCGCACAGTGGGCTGTTCATACGTTCATGACGGCTGTCAGAAGACACCACACCTACAGAAATGGTATTCCTACGACCTCCATCCTTACCATTACGTCCAATGTAACCTACGGTAAGGCAACCGGTAATACGCCGGACGGACGCAGGAAAGGCCAGCCGTTTGCTCCGGGTGCCAACCCGATGCACGGACGCGATACACACGGTGCAGTCGCTTCCCTTTCTTCCGTATCCAAGCTTCCGTTCAATGATGCTCAGGATGGTATTTCCAATACCTTCACGATCATTCCGGGCGCTCTCGGAAAAGAGGATCAGGTATTTGCGGGCGACATTGAACTTGACTTGAACAAATAATCTTGATTGAGTGAGGGATCATGTTATGGATGAAGCTCAAATGATCGATAATTTAATTGCACAGCTCGACGCCGGAATAAAAAACGGCGTCGGGCATGTGAATGTCGATGTAGACGAAACAAGCAGTGAAGCCAAAAACGTCGAGACCATGGGCTGCGTTGACTGTTCCAAGAACGCATTCGCATGCAGTATCCCGACTATGCAGGAAGGCATGGATCGCTGAAAATTTTGATTAAAGGAGGACATTATCATGGCAGAGAATAATGCACAGGTAGACAACTTAGTAAACTTACTGGACGGCTATGCAACCAAGGGCGGACATCACTTAAATGTCAATGTCTTAAACAGAGACACGCTTCTTGATGCACAGAAGCATCCCGAGAATTATCCGCAGCTTACGATCCGCGTTTCTGGTTATGCAGTAAACTTCATCAAACTGACACCGGAACAGCAGGCTGACGTTATTTCCCGTACTTTCCACGAGGCGGTCTAAAAAGAGTTCCGCTAAAGCGGATTCTTTTAGAATCCATCAAAGGTTTTTCCTTTTGGAATCAACCTTTTAGATTTTTTCTTTAGTCACAATATTTAATACCGTTACGATCAGGACCCGGGGATGCTCTCCTCGGGTTTTGACAAATTTTCGGGGAATATCACTTTACCATCATCTGCATAACATAAGCAGACATTCGATTCTCCGGATTTTCAATCAGAATTTTTATCAGCTTTTTTATCAGAAAGGAACTTACTATGAGCGGAAGAATCCATTCACTGGAATCCTTCGGAACCGTTGACGGTCCGGGCACACGATTCGTTGTATTCGTACAGGGCTGTCCCATGCGCTGCGCATACTGTCACAATCCCGATACCTGGGCAATGACAGGCGGCACCATCATGGAAGTGTCCGAAATTCTCGAACAATATGAGCGCAATAAAAGTTTTTACACAAAGGGCGGCATTACCGTGACAGGCGGCGAACCGCTCATGCAGCCGGATTTTCTGATCGAACTCTTTACAGAATGCAAAAAAAGAAACATCCACACCTGCCTTGATTCGTCAGGTATTGCATTTAAGCCTGATAACGCCGCTTTTATCGAAAAGATGGATCAGCTTGTACCTTTGACCGATCTTGTCATGCTTGATATTAAGCATATCGATCCGGAAAAGCATAAGGAACTGACTTCCCAGCCCAACGACGGAATCCTTGCCTATGCGCAGTACCTTTCCGATCACCATGTAGACATGTGGATCCGCCATGTTGTTGTTCCGGGTATTACCGATGACCCGAAATATCTGTTTGATCTCGGGTATTTTATCGGCGGTCTGAGCAACTTAAAAGCGCTAGACGTACTTCCCTACCATACGATGGGAAAAGTCAAATATGACAAGCTTGGCATGGAATATAAGCTCAAGGATGTCCCTGCCATGTCAAAAGAAAAAGCAATCGAATGTAAACAGCATATTTTGGAGGGCATTAAGAAACGCCGCGCAGAGCTTTCCGGCAATTAGGATGCATCGCACGGCTATGCTCATATACGTTTTTTCTTTATGGCGGCTTTGAAATTTGTGATTTGCATCAAATATTTTTTTGACGACCGGTGCTTTTGAAAATTCCTATATTTTGAATGCAATTCCTTATATTTGTACTTGTCACTGGCTATCTTTTGTATTAGAATAATATTTGTTTAAGGGAACGTTTTTTATCCCGACGCTATTTTTAACCAAGCATAAAGGAGGATTCATATTATGGCAAGAGTAATCAGCGATGCCTGTGTAGCATGTGGCGCATGCGAGGCTACCTGCCCGGTTGGCGCAATTTCCATGGGGGACGGCAAATTCGAAGTAGATCCGGAAAAGTGCATTGACTGTGGTGCATGCGAAGGCGGCTGCCCGGTTGGCGCAATCTCCGAAGGCTGAAAAAGGATCTGACACTCAAAAGGAACAGCATGTTCTTTTTGAGCCTGCACTTCCTTACAAGAGTCAAAATACGCTATATGCAAAAAAGAGCCTGACGGCTCTTTTTTATTGGTTATCCGGAATGTTAAGATACGTTGCTTGCAGCAACGGGCGGTTTCTCATAGAATCGTGGTAACAACTGACAGAAAGAAGGTTATCTACCATGTTAAATGAAACTTTGAAAGCGATTAGAAAATCAAAAGGACTTTCCCAGGAAGATCTTGCTGTCCGGCTGAATGTGGTCCGTCAGACAATCTCTAAATGGGAACAGGGATTATCAGTTCCTGATTCTGATATGTTAATTTCCATATCGGAGGTACTTGAAACACCTGTAAGCACTCTGCTTGGAGAAACTGTTGTTGAGTCAAAACCGGATGACTTCAAAGCGCTTTCCGAAAAACTGGAGTTCATAAACTTACAGCTTGCACAAAAAAAGACCGTAAAAAGGAAATTTTTTCATTGGCTGTTCATCGTGTTATGTGCACTCACCGTCATTATCTCCGTCATTTTATTCGTATTAAACAGTCCCTATTTAGGCTGGAATGATCATGATCCTTACACCCTCGTCGCCGGCGTTTATTTTCACGCGTTTGAATGGCTGTTTGTCAGATTAGCGCCATTTCTTCTTATAGGATCAGTGATCGGGATCTGCCTGACACGAAAGAAAAGATAATGAGCAAACCTGTTGCTTCATTGTTTATGATCTGCGTAAACGACCTTGCCTTTTATGCCCCGCTGTGACATAATATGACTAATAAACAACTTAACCGTAAAACGCCGTGTCTCAAGCTTCTGCCGTCTAAGGAGAAAACGTTATGAAACTGACAAGCGCCCACATGACCGAGTTTATAAAAAAGCAAAAAACCGCCTTTATCGCTTCCGTCGACGAGGACGGTTTCCCGAATATGAAAGCGATGCTCGCACCGCGCAAAATAGAAGGCCGCTGCTTTTATTTTTCGACAAATACTTCATCGATGCGCACACAGCAGTTTTTGAGCAATCCTAAAGCAAGTATCTATTTTTATAATAGAGGGCGATTCCGTTATGAAGGTATCATGCTGACGGGGACGATGGAAGTTCTCACGGACGCTGCAGTCAAACAGGAAATTTGGTGTACCGGAGATATCATGTTTTATAAGCGGGGCGTTACGGATCCGGATTACTGCGTGCTGAAATTCACTGCAGAAAAGGGCAGGCATTACTGTGATCTGAAATCCGAAAGCTTTCAGATGAGCGAAATGGAATCGCACTGAAACAGTACAACGACCCTTGATACACGCAATATTAGCGCAGCCCATTCCCGGGCGACAGGATGCAACACGGGTGCATAGAAAGATATGAGGTGACCGGATATGAAATGCTATACACAGGTATATGTCATGAACAGTTTGGAAGCGGTTCAAACATATTGCAGAGCTTTTGGCAAAAGTGACTTTTGAAATAAAGAACGACGCGCAGACTGAGTATGAACATTGCGAGTTATCAGTAGGCAGCGAACCGATTCTTGCCGTATCAGAGACGCCACAACCGTATGATATAAGCATGATCCATCGCCTGCAATGGCAGACGATGACTTTTAATGCATTTGAATTAGGAAGTACCGACGCTGTCAGGAACGCATACGATGTGCTAAGGGAAGGGGGCGTTGTCATTGAACCCATTCATGAAGTGCCCTGGAGCAAATGCTGCGCCACCGTTATCGATAAATACGGCGTATGTTGGTGGATCGCTATTTAGCAGGCGGAGTCGCCATAAAGATTATCCCAATAAAAAAGTTTCGCATAAAGCGAAACTTTTTTATAATTTCCGAAAACGTTCGTATCTGTGTTTTACTAATTCTTCCGAGCTATAGGAACCGTATTGTTCTATGAAACGCCGTATTTCTTTGTCAAGCTGTTCGGTAACTTCGGCAAGACACTCTGTCGTAAAAAACGCCGGTTCCGCAAAAACAAGCTCAACGATCCCCTGCTCCTTCAATTCATCCGCAGTCAGGCGCATGACCGCAGCCGCCTCTTTCGCTCTTTTGCTATCCTTCCAAAGGATGCTTGCAAAGCCCTCCGGCGACAAAATCGAATAAACGGCATTTTCGAGCATCCACACTTCATCCGCAGTTGCCATTGCAAGCGCGCCTCCGCTCCCGCCCTCTCCGATCACGACTGAGAGTATCGGTGTTTTCAATGCTGACATTTCATAAATACTGCGCGCGATCGCCTCTCCCTGACCGCGTTCTTCCGCCTCTAAGCCGCAAAACGCCCCCGGCGTATCGACAAAACAGATGACCGGGCGATGAAATTTCTCCGCCTGTTTCATCAGCCGCAGCGCTTTCCGGTATCCTTCAGGAGAGGGCATCCCGAAATGCCGCTCAATATTTTCCTTGGTATTGCTTCCCTTTGCCTGTGCAATGACCGTCACCGGTCTGCCGTGAAAAAATGCGATTCCTCCAATGACTGCCTTGTCATCCGCAAAGCAGCGGTCGCCGTGCAGTTCCATAAAATCGTCAAACAATGCGCTGATATAATCGCTTCCTACCGGACGGTCATTTCTGCGCGAAAGCTGCACCCGTTCCCATGCCTCCATGCGCCCCGACACATGGATTTCCCCATGAAGATCCGCAAATACCGGATGATCCGTACGCTCGCAATTCATTTCTTTTATACCGGCGCCCTCATCGACTTGTACCGCTGCACTGTCAGCCCCGGCGATACCCGCGTCCGCCGTCTGCCGATGTCCACCATTACATGCATTCTCATGCAATGCCAAAATCGTGCTGAGCGTCCCGCGCAGTTTATCGCGCTCCACGATTCCGTCGATAAACCCGTGCTCAAGCAGAAACTCCGCACGCTGAAAACCTTTCGGCAGCTTTTCACCGATCGTCTGTTCAATGACGCGCGGACCCGCAAAACCGATCAATGCTTTCGGTTCCGCCAAAATAATATCCCCAAGCATCGCAAAGCTTGCCGTCACTCCGCCCGTCGTCGGATCGGTCAATACACTGATGTATAAAAGCCCCTCGTCGCTGTGACGTTTGAGCGCCGCCGCCGTCTTCGCCATCTGCATCAGAGAAACAATCCCCTCCTGCATTCTCGCACCGCCGGAGCACGCAAACAAAATAACCGGAAGCTTTTCTTTCGTGGCACGCTCTACGGCGCGGGCGATCTTTTCTCCGACAACCTCACCCATACTCGCCATCATAAAACGTCCGTCACAGACTCCCAGCACGACCCTGCGCCCGTCAATCCGCGCCTCTCCCGTGACAACAGCCTCATCAAGACCCGTTTTTTCCTGAAGCGCCTTTATTTTGTCCTCATAGCCGCGAAATTTCATCGGGTTGCCGCTTGAAAGTCCGTTATCCCATTCCTCAAACGAACCCTCATCCGCAATGCGCGCGATCCGGCTGTACGCATCCACACGAAAATATCCGCCGCATTTCGGGCAGATATAGTAATCCGCGATCGCATCTTCCGCAATGATCGCACTGCCGCATTTATTGCATTTCCGCAGCAGCCCGCGCGGCACACTCGGATGCTTCTCCCCGCGGATACTGTCATTTTTTCTGGAAGCAGTATGCTTCGTCTTTTTGAACATATCCAGCTTCATAACTTGCCTCACCGACCGTTTTCATAATTTTACAGTATCAGCCAACCAGCCAACGCCTTAGAAAATCTTTTCGCCTTTCACGCTCTATTCACACGTATCAAGCAGTTCCTGCTGATGTTGTTCGATGAACGTAATATCCGTATTCCCTGCCAAAAAATCAGGATGATTGATCAGTTCATATTGATAATCCACATTCGTTTCAATTCCCTCAATGATCACCTCACCGAGCGCGCTCTGCAGTTTGCGGATCGCTTCTTTGCGATTTTTCGCCCACACGATCAGCTTGGCGATCATCGAATCATAATAGGGAGGAATCTCACAGCCTGTATAGATTGCCGAATCAACACGGATTCCCTTGCCTCCCGGCAGATACATATCCGTGATCGTTCCGGGCGACGGTCGGAAGCCCTTTGCCGGATTTTCCGCATTGATCCTGCACTCGATCGCATGACCGGTCAGCTTCACCTCTTCCTGCGCATAGGAAAGCTTTTTGCCCGATGCGATACGAATCTGCTCTTTCACCAGATCGATTCCTGTGACCCATTCCGTCACGGGATGCTCTACCTGTATGCGGGTATTCATTTCCATAAAATAAAAATGTTCATCCCGCTCCAATAAGAATTCAACCGTCCCTGCGCTCACATAGCCTGCCGCCTTCGCCGCCGCAACCGCCATATTTCCCATGCGCTCACGCAATTCTTCGGACAGCGCCGCGGACGGCGCTTCCTCGATCATCTTTTGATGATTGCGCTGAATCGAGCAGTCCCGCTCTCCGAGATGGATGACATTGCCGTAAGAGTCGGCAAGAACCTGAAATTCAATATGACGCGGATGCTCAATAAAATGTTCCAGATACATCACACGGCTCGCAAACGCCGCCTCCGCCTCTTTCTGTGCTGTCAGAAACGCCTGCTCAAATTCTTCCTCACGCGCGGCGACACGCATTCCTTTTCCGCCGCCGCCGAGCGCCGCCTTGATGATGACCGGATAACCGATTTCTGCAGCTTCCTTCTTTCCTGTCTCTGCGTCCATGACCGGCTCCGTGCTTCCCGGTACGATCGGCACGCCCGCTTCCAACATCGTATTGCGCGCCTGTTGTTTATCGCCCATTCTTGCAATGACCTCAGAACCGGGTCCGATCAAGGTGATGTTACACTTCTCGCAAAGTCTTGCAAAGACGCTGTTTTCCGATAAAAAGCCATATCCGGGATGAATCGCGTCAGCTCCCGATATGATCGTGGCGCTGATGATCCTTTCCATCTTCAGGTAACTTTCAGCCGCCGGTGCCGGTCCGATACAGACCGCCTCATCTGCAAGCTTTGTGTGCAGTGCCTCCGCATCCGCTTCTGAATAGACCGCAACCGTCTCGATTCCCATCTCACGACAGGCGCGGATAATACGCACGGCAATCTCTCCCCGGTTTGCCACCAACACCTTTTTGATCATGCCGCACCCCTTATCTGATCACAAACAGCGGCTCTCCGTAGCCGACTCCCTGCCCGTTCTCCACAAGAATTTCCGCTACTATGCCGTCAAATTCGCTCTCGATCTCATTCATCAGTTTCATGGCCTCAACGCAGGCAAGCACCTGTCCTTTTTTAACCGTATCACCAACCGCCACATACGGCTTCGCGTCCTCCGCGGGCGCCGCATAAAACACACCCACAAGGGGGGACTTGACGATATTGCCGTCAGTCTTTTCCACATTGGGCTGCAAAACTGCTGCCTCCGCCGTCACATGCACCGCTGCAGACGGAGCTCCCGGCGCCGTCTGCATGATCCCGGATGCCGTCGTATTCACGGTCTCCGACATATTCGCGGTTCCCGCCATATATGCCGTTCCAGATGTCTGCAATGCACCCGGCACATTTGCTGCTCCCGCCATGTATGCTGTTCCTGCTGCCTGCACAGTTTCCGACATAGGTGTCATTCCTGCTGCCGATACTGGCACCGCAGCGAGACTGCCTGCAGCCGGTCCGGATACACTGCTTTCTTTTTTCAGGCAAAGCTTGACGCCATTCTCCTCGTATCGAAACTCTGTCAGCTTCGACCCGGAGACCGCGTCGATCAATTGCATCAACTGTTCCAGTTCCATGATGATTTTCCTCCTGCGGTAATTCAAACCTCTCTATCACACTCGCTGCGTCCGCATGATCAAATGTCGCCACACCGCAAAAATCGCGTTCTTATTACGGCGCCAACCGCTCCTTACTCTTCATATTTCTTGATCAGCAGCGTCGCGTTATGCCCGCCAAAGCCCAATGAATTTGACATGGCATAACGGACATCCTTTTTAACCGGCGCACCGATCGCATAGTTTAAGTCGCATTCCTCATCCGGCGTTCGTGTTCCCACCGTCTGATGAATGAATCCGTCCTGAATCGTCTTCACACAGGTGACAAGCTCCACGCCGCCAGCCGCGCCAAGCAGATGTCCAATCATGGACTTCGTCGAATTGATCACGACATCCTTTGCCGCCTCGCCGAATGCAGCCTTGATCGCTCTAGTCTCAAACAGATCATTATGGTGGGTTGCCGTTCCGTGCGCATTGATATAGGTAACGTCCTTCGGTGAAACGCCTGCCTCCTTCATCGCAAGTTCCATGGCTTTAGCCGCACCGCTCCCATCTTCCGCGGGCGAAGTAATATGATAGGCATCACTTGTAGAGCCATATCCGGCCACTTCCGCATAGATATGTGCCCCGCGCGCTTTTGCATGGGATAGTTCTTCAAGTACGACGATACCTGCGCCCTCGCCAAGCACAAAACCGCTCCTGTCCTTGTCAAACGGGATTGAGGCGCGCAGAGGATCTTCCTCAGTCGTAAGTGCCGTCAATGCGGTGAATCCCGCGACTCCGGTCGGGCAGATGCAGCCCTCCGTACCGCCTGCGACCATAATATCCGCATCGTCATACTGGATCGCGCGGAACGCATCGCCGATGCAATTTGTGCCGGTCGCACATGCCGTCACGACATTCGTGCATTTTCCCCTAAGCCCTAACTGAATCGAAACATTTCCCGCCGCCATATTCGAGATCATGAGCGGCACCATCAGCGGATTGACTCTCGACGGTCCCTTTGTCAAGATCTTTTGGTACTCGCTCTCCTCCATCTGAAGGCTGCCAATCCCCGAACCGATGATCACACCCGCGCGGAATGCGTCCTCTTTTTCCATGTCAATGCCGGCATCCGCAAACGCCTCATTTGCGGCAGCGACCGCATATTGAGAAAACAACTCCATTCTTTTTGCCGCCTTGAAATCCATACGGTCTTTTGCGACAAAATCCTTGACCTCGGCCGCTATTTTTACTTTATAATCCGTGGTGTCAAATTTTGTGATCGCACCGATACCGACTTTTCCCTCTTTTACGGAAGCCCAGAATTCTCCCACGGTATTTCCGATCGGCGTTACCGCCCCAAGACCTGTCACAACGACTCTTCTTTTCATCTGCGATTTTCCTTTCATTTTTTCCGTCCTGTTACATTACCATCCCGCCGTCCACATGCAGTACCTGTCCGGTGATATAAGCCGCATCTTCCGACGCCAGAAACACGACTGCCGCCGCAACCTGCTCCGGAGTACCAAAATGACCGAGCGGAATCTGTGTCATCGCGCCTGCTTTCACATCTTCGGAAAGCTCCGCCGTCATATCCGTCTCAATAAACCCCGGCGCTACCGCGTTGACCGTGATGCCGCGGGACGCCAGTTCCTTTGCCGCCGATTTCGTAAGCCCGATGACCCCCGCCTTTGACGCCGCATAATTTGCCTGTCCTGCATTGCCGCTGACACCGACAACGGACGCCATATTGATGATACGTCCGCTGCGCTGTTTCAACATCTGCCTTGCTGCGAAGCGGATCGTATGAAATACGCCCTTTAAGTTGGTATCGAGTACGCGGTCAAAATCCTCCTCCGACATTGCCATGAGCAGACCGTCTCTCGTGACGCCTGCGTTATTGACCAAAATGTCCAAAGAACCATGCTCTTTGATCACAGTCTTGATAAACGCTTCACACTGTCCATAATCGGAAACGTCGCATTGATACACCTCACCGGTTCCGCCCTGTCCTTCTATTTCCGAAAGCACCTGTTTTGCTTTTTCTTCCGATCCGTTATAATTTATGATGACAAACGCACCCTCCCGCGCCAGACGCAGTGCGACCGCCCTGCCTATTCCGCGCGAAGCCCCGGTCACAACCGCTGTTTTTCCTGTTAATGACATTTCACTCTCTCCTGTCCCTTATCTGTGATCATACCGACAGCCTCCGCGCTGCCCGCTAAAGTATCCTTTACGCCAAAGTATCCCTTCCGCCAAAGTCCCGTAAGAAAAGATATCTTTATCAGCGCTTTCTTAGGAAAGCTCCTGCACAAGCTTATCAACGTCCTCCCATACGGAGGCGTGCAGTACCCGTTTTTCTTTGTCAATTTTTTTCAAAAACCCTTCCAGCGTCTTTCCTGGTCCGATCTCCACAAACGTATCGACGCCTTCGGCGATCATATGTTCCATGCTCTGCTGCCAGCGCACCGGCGCGCTCACCTGCTGCGCCAGCAGTCCTTTGCTCTCTCCGATATCCGTGACCGTTTTCGCCGTCACATTCGTGACATACGGAATCTGCAGCGCGGAAAAAACCATAGGCTCCATCTCGGCCGCAAGCTGTTCCCCTGCCGGAAGAAGCAGCTTTGAATGGAACGGTCCGCTCACATTCAGCATAACCGTCCGTTTTGCACCGCCCTCTTTCAGTCTGACAGCCGCTTCCTCAACCGCTTTTGTTTTTCCGGTGATCACGATCTGCCCCGGGCAGTTATAGTTGGCAACGGACACATCCTCCATGCCTCCTATGATACGTTCAATTTCGTCCGCTGCCATTGCAATGACTGCGCACATAGCACCCTCGCCGGCAGGCACGGTATTCTGCATGAGAATGCCGCGCTTTCTCACAAGACGGATCGCGTCCAGCTCCTGCATGCCTCCTGCCGCCGCGATCGCACAATATTCGCCGAGACTCAATCCCGCCGCTATATCCGGCTTCATTCCCCGCTCCGTCAGCACCCGGGTGATCGCCAGACAGGTCGTAACCATCGCTGCCTGCGTATATTCCGTCAGGTCAAGCCGGTCATTGGGCGTGAAGCATAATTCTTTCATGTCAAGCGACACCGCTTCGGAAGCCGCGTCAAATAATTCGCGCGCAGTTTCGCTATTCTCATAAAAATCAGCGCCCATTCCTGCTGTCTGTGCTCCCTGTCCGGGGTAAATGAATGCCAGTTTACTCATAGAATCCCGCTCCTTTTATCAGCTTGTCCGTCTCCTGCACGAGCCGCCCGATCAGCTCCTTACAGGTTTCTTCTTTTTTCACGAGTCCCGCGATCTGGCCCGCCATGATCGTACCGTTCTTAACGTCACCATCGACGACAGCCGCACGGAGACTCCCCACTGTGATATGCTCCAATTCCTCCAGACCGGCTCCTGCCGCTTCGAGCTCCAGATATTTCTTTGTCATGTCGTTCCGCAGCGCGCGCACGGGGTGCCCCGTCGTTCTTCCGGTGACACGCGTATCAATATCTTTCGCTTTTATGATACGCTCCTTATAATTGGCATGTACCTGCGCTTCCTTTGCCGTAACAAAGACCGTACCCAACTGCACGGCGCGCGCGCCAAGCATAAATGCGGCGGCAATTCCCCTGCCGTCCGCAATGCCGCCTGCCGCAATGACCGGAATATCCACAGCGTCAACAACTTGAGGAACTAGCGCCATTGTTGTGGTCTCGCCGATATGACCGCCCGCTTCGCACCCCTCGGCCACGACTGCATCCGCGCCGCTGCGTGCCATACGTTTTGCCAGCGCAACGGAAGCTACGACCGGAATGACTTTCACGCCTGCCGCCTTCCACATATCCATATATTCTTCCGGGTTTCCCGCTCCGGTCGTCACGACCTTCACACCTTCCTCGGCAACCACCTTTGCTACGTCCGCAACATACGGGCTCATCAACATGATGTTGACGCCGAACGGCTTATCCGTAAGTTTTTTCGCCTCCCGTATCTGTTCCCGCACCCACTCTGCGGGCGCTGCCGCCGCGCCGATCAGGCCTAAGCCCCCTGCCTCGGAAACGCCGGCAGCAAGGTGATGCTCCGCAACCCATGCCATACCGCCCTGAATGATCGGGTATTCAATTCCCAAGAGCTTTGTGATCTCTGTCTGCATAATTGATGCCTCCTTCTAACGGTGTATCTGTTTTCTTTTGTTTCTATTATGGGTGATTATTGTTAAAAGTTATTTTTTTAGCAATTCCTTACCACTCCACAACAGCCGCACCCCATGTAAGTCCCGCTCCGAAACCCGCCATCACAAGCTTGTCTCCTCTGTGCAGCGTTCCGCTCCGATTCAGTTCGTCAAGCAGAATCGGGATACTTGCAGAAGATGTGTTGCCGTATTCCTGCATATTCATCGGGAATTTTTCGATCGGTTCCCCCAACCGCTTTGCGACTGCCTCTACGATTCTTCTATTTGCCTGATGTAAAATATAAAATGTGATATCTTCTTTATGTAAATGGTTTTTCTCAAGCACTTCCGCGATGACCTCCGGCACTCTCTTTAACGCAAACCGGAATACTGCCTGCCCGTCCATACCGATCCGGTGCTCTTTATCCTGCATCGCCTGTGCTCCGCTCTCATCATGTAGATTGCTCCAGTCATGACGGCTCTTGCAGACAAGCGCATCTCCCTTCGCACCTTCGGAATGGGCCGCCGGCAGAGCCATTTCCCCCTCCGTGCCTCTCAGCACGACCGCGCCCGCACCGTCGCCAAACAGAATGCAGGTACCCCGGTCCCTCCAGTCCATCAGATTGGAAAGACACTCACTGCCGATCAAAAGCGCCGTATGGTAAACGCCACAGTTCAGATAGGCAAGTGCAGTACTGTAGGCAAGTAAGAATCCCGTGCATGCCGCACTTAAGTCAAAACAGGTCGCATGCTCCGCACCCAGTTCTTTCTGCACCTCACATGCCGTGCAGGGCAGAATGAGATTCGAAGACGTCGTTGACACGATCAGCAGATCGATCTCCGCCGCCGTTATTCCGGCATCTTCCAGAGCGCGTCTGCCCGCCATGCATGCCATCGAGACCGTCGTCTCAGATCCGGACGCAATATGCCTTGCCCATACGCCCGTGCGTTCCTTTATCCACTCATCGTTTGTATCCACAAACGCGGCAATCTGATCGTTATCCATGCGATTTGCAGGCACATACGCACCCGTCCCGCATATTTTTCCTTTCATATACGCCCCCGCTGCTCCTCTGTTTACTCACAATCCTCACTGAAAATACCAGTGTTCCTCAAAAGGTGCTTGCTTCTTCCAGCATTCAATTACTTTGACATTCAAAGTATATAAAGATTTCCACTCTTTGTCAAGACCTTAAGCACGCTGCTCCTGCCCGTTTTTGTCGCTTGTGTCAAACAGGTTTCTGCGCGGCTGCTTTTTCTCCTTTTTGCTGCGGGCTTTCATCTGTCGTATCTTTTCTTTTTCGTGCCGCGCATTTTCCTTCTCCTGCTTCATTTTTTCTTTTTCACGGCGCGCGCTCTCCTTTTCTGCACCTTGCTTTTCCTTTTCTGCCTTCTGCCGTTCTTTCTTCATCCTTTTTCGGTCCGTCATCGTCATCCGGTTTCTCCGCTCACGTTCCCGCAGTATTTCATCCAGTTTTTTGTAATGCTCTTCCTCCCGCTGTTCCTGTATGCTGAATTGGTAATTCATCTCCTTCGACACTGTCTCGGCAACCCCTTTCTTGATTTCTCGCAAAAGTCCTTCATTTTCCTCATGCACTGCCGTCACGACCATTTGCTGCAGCATCATGCAGAGTCTCGCCGCCTTTCTCGTTTTTTCTTCTTCCGCCTGCACAGAATGATCTGCTGAATCCTTGCATTTTGGCAGCTGCTTTTCTTTGGTTTTCTGCGAGTTATCAGCCTCCATTGCCTGCTTTTTATCCCATTTATCCGTTTCTGTATCTCCTGCCTTTTTCTCGTCCCCTTTATCCGGCAAAGTCCTGTCTGCCTGCGCCTCTCTGTATGTACCCGCAGACGGTGCCTGCCCGGAACTCCCGCTTCCGCGCTGCTCATCCCTCATATGTACTTTCGTGCGGATCGCTCTCAGCTGTAATCCCTCCTTCTTTAGTTCCTTAATATACAAAAATCTGCTCAGATCTTCATCCGTATAAAGTCTGTGCCCCTGCTTATTGCGCTCAATAGGCAGCTGCAATTCATCTTCCCAGTACCTCAGAACATGGCTTTCCACATTCACTTTTTTTGCCGCGTCGGCAATTTGATAATAATTCATGCTTGTCCTCCTTTTTGATTCCATGAAACATGTTCTGTTGCAACCGCGCGTGGAAGAATCATCCTCCCCTGCACGGGACTGCGCATATAAAAAAAGAGAATCTCCCTGTTGGAAAATTCTCTTTTGTGTCCTGTGTTCGCGGAACGTTCTTTTTATTCCTGCCGACTGCGAAAATCGCCGCGTTCCATATTGGCAAATTTCGTATACTCCGGCAGCCACACCAGATTCACGGTTCCAATCGGACCGTTTCTCTGCTTGGCAATGATGATCTCCGCAATATTTTTCATCTCCGTATCTTTATTGTAATAATCATCCCGGTAAATAAACATGACGACATCGGCATCCTGCTCGATCGCACCCGACTCGCGCAGATCGGATAGCATCGGTCTGTGATCCGGACGCTGCTCTACGGCACGGCTTAGCTGTGACAATGCGATCACCGGAACCTGAAGCTCCCTCGCAAGTGCTTTCAGTGAGCGCGATATTTCAGAAATTTCCTGCTGCCTCGAATCGCTGCCCCTTCCGCTCGCACTCATCAGCTGTAAATAATCGATCATGATCATCTGTAGATTATGCTCTAATTTGTATTTGCGGCATTTACTTCTCAGTTCCGGAACGCTAATTCCCGGCGTGTCGTCAATGATCAGCTTCGATTTTCCGATCACCGCTGCAGATTCGATCAGGCGCTCCCAGTCGTTATCGTCCAGCCCTCCGGTCCTCAGCCTCTGCGCATCCACGCGTGATTCCAAGGAAAAAAGGCGATTGACAAGCTGTTCCTTCGACATTTCCAGACTGAAGATGGCAACTGTCTGATTGGAACGAAATGCCACATATTCTGCAATGTTTAACGCGAATGCGGTCTTTCCCATGGAAGGTCTTGCCGCGATCAGGATCAGATCCGAAGGTTGCATTCCCGCTGTCCTGTAATCCAGATCGGCAAAGCCTGTGGCAACTCCCGTCACTGCTCCTTTATTATGGGATGCAATCTCGATCTTGCGCAGTGCATCGGCAACGACCTGTCTGATCGGCACATAGTCTCCCACATTGCGGTTCTGCACGATCTGAAATATCTTTTTTTCCGTCTCGGCCAAAATATCCTCAACCGGTTCCCTGCCGACATAACAGGTATTCGCAATCTCCTCGTTCGTCTTAATGAGTCTGCGGAGCAATGCTTTCTCTGCTACGATGTTCGCATAATACTTCACGTTTGCGGACGTCGGCACAATATTTAAGATATCTTTGATAAACTCTAAAGAGCTGACCTCGGGCGGTACATCCTTTTCCTTTAAGCGATTTTGGAGGGTCACTGTGTCGACCGGCTTCGCCTCATCATGAAGCTCCACCATCGCCTCAAATACGATGCCATATTGTCTTCCATAGAAATCTTCACCCGTCAGTATCTCAGACGCCGCCACGATCGCGTCCTTATCCATCAGCATAGAACCGATGACAGACTGCTCCGCCTCAATGCTATGCGGTAATACTCTTTTTAACAGGGCTTCACCCAGATCCGCCAATTGTCCTTCTCCTTTGTCTCTACTTCTCACTCACCTGTACGCGCAAGACTGCCGTCACTTTAGGATGCAGCTTTAGCGGAATCTCATAGGTTCCAAAATTCTTAATGGATTCTTTCAGGACGATCTTCTTTTTATCAATGTCATATCCATACTGTTCTTTGGCAGCCTGCGCGATTTCCCTGCCCGTAACGGCACCAAATGTTTTACCGCCTTCCCCTGCCTTAATGGAGACCGCGATCAGCTTATCCTCCAGTTCTTTTTTCAGCTCCTGCGCGTGCGCCAGATTCTCCGCTGCAATCTTTTCCTCATGCGCTTTTCTTAATTTCAGATCGTTGATACTGGCATTATTCGCCTCCACACCAATCTTTTTCGGCAATATATAATTACGCGCATAACCGTCGCTGACCTCGACGAGATCTCCCTTTTTCCCCAGTGCCTTAACATCCTGCTGTAAAATAATTTTCATGAAAATCCTCCTTGCCGGAGCATATTTGCGTAGGCACCGAACCGAATATCATATTCGGCTCTGCGATTCAAATTTGTGGCTCCGACACAAATTTGTGTGTGATAATTTATCACACTATATCCCCTTCCCCTATCATCGTATCCAACGTTTCCTTGATCTTTGCGATCGCTCCTGCCATATCCACATTTTCAAGCTGTGCGCCCGCCATGTTCATATGACCGCCGCCGCCAAGACGTTCCATAATAATCTGCACATTCACCTCATCAATGGAACGTGCACTGATATAAATTTTATTCTGATAATCGCTGCATACAAAGCTTGCCTTGATCCCAATAATGTTAAGCAGCTCATTTGCCGCCTGCGCACCGACAATGGTCGGGCTTTGAAGCCCCTGCGACGGGCAGACAGATATGGCATAACTGCCATGAACGATCTCCACCTGACGCACCGCCTCTGCCTTTGCTTTGTATTCCGTTTCATCTTCCCGGAACATCTTCCGCACACGCGTAACGTCTGCACCGCTGCGACGCAGGAATGCCGCTGCTTCAAATGTCCGCACACCGGTCTTGCTCATAAAGTTATTGGTATCCACCACGATACCCGCGTAGAGGCAGTCCGCCTCAACACTGCGCACTTTCACATTGTCGCCGACATATTGCAGGATCTCTGCTACCATTTCACACGCGCTTGACGCATAAGGCTCCACATAGGAAAGAGTGGCATTTTCGATCACTTCCGCACCCTGCCTGTGATGGTCCAGCACCACAATGGACTTGCAGTAATGCAGCAGTTCCGGACATTCCGTAATACTCGGCTTATTGACATCCACAATGACCAGCACCGTGTTATCATCCGCATATTCTAATGCCTGCTGCCCCGATATGATCGTATCTTCCTCAAATTCCGAATGCCCCCGGTAACGATCTACAAGCGGCTGCAGGGATGTCGTCACATCATCTAATACGATCCGCGCTTTCCGTTCAAGTGCCTTGGCAATGCAAGCAATGCCGACGGCGGCGCCAAAGCTGTCAACATCGCTCAGGCGGTGCCCCATGACAAGCACCTGATCCTTAGCACTGATGATCTCTTCTAACGCATGTGCTTTCACTCTTGCTTTTACACGCGTACTCTTTTCAACCTGCTGGCTCTTGCCGCCATAATAAGAAACGGTCTCCGGCGTCTTGACAACCGCCTGATCCCCGCCTCTTCCGAGTGCTAAATCGATTGCGGTCCTTGAAAATTCATAATCCTGCGCATAGGTCAGTCCGTCCAGTCCGACCCCGATACTTAACGTAACCGCCATTTCATTGCCGATATTCACGGTCTTGACATCCTCCAGCAGATCAAAACGCTGTTCCTTCAACTGCTGTACGGACTTTTTTCGTAACACGATCAGGTATTTGTCTTTTTCCAGTCTTTTTACAATACCGTCCAACGCTGAAATGTATTTGTTGATCTTTCGTTCGATCAGCGCCGTCAAAAGAGATCTTCGTACTTCCTCAATGCTTTCCAGCGCCTCGTCGTAATTGTCAAGGTAGATCATTCCGACTGCAAGCGACTGATTATCATTTTCCTGCAGCGCAATGCGCAGGGCCGTTTCATCAAACAGATAAATTGCGATCAAATAGCCGTCATAGGTTCTGCCCGATACAATATCACTGTTCGCTGCCATCTCCCGCAGTGAGACTTTCTTCATCCGCACATCATAAACGCTTCCCTCATGCTCGATCGTTTCCTGTGCCGTATCTTCTTTTTGAGGAAGCTTGTCCAATGTCAGTGTCGGAAATACGGTCCAGACAGATTTGCGGTAACCCTTTTCCTTATGTGTTACATCTTCAAAGCATTCATTTGTCCATATAATTTTTCCGTTTTCGTCCAACAGCGCATGTGGCAGCTCCAATTCGCGCAAGAGCTGTTTTTGTATCTGCCCGTACTGTGTTGCAAAGCTGATCATCTCATTCATGATGATGGGCTTATTATAGTTCATTAAAAGTGCCACAATGATAAAATAGGTTACAACAAACGCGGAGAGCACGACCCCCGCGGTCACATTGATCATATAAATAATGATATTTACAAAGACAAGCAGCACGCCAAGAAGCAGCGTGGACTGCATATATGTCCTCAAACGGCCCTTAAGCCGTATCTTATTTGTACCCATTTACTTTCCCCTCTGGTATGTACTATGCCTATACCGTTCTAGTATAACATTATTTCATCAGAACTTCCATAGCATAATATAGTGGATTATCGCGAAAGAACGGGATAGATATTGTATCATTTCCCATAATCTTTCTTATGATACAAGAAAGACTCCCGCCGAAGCGGAAGTCTTTTGAAAACCTGACTGTCACTTTCAAAGAATCACAACGCAGTTCTTAATCACATGCATAAGGCATAAGCGCAATATGCCTTGCGCGTTTGATCGCAACCGTCAGTGCTCTCTGATGCTTTGCACAGTTGCCGGTAATTCTTCTGGGAAGAATCTTACCTCTCTCGGATACATATCTCTTTAACTTTGCCGTATCCTTATAATCGATCACATTATCCTTTCCACAGAATACACAAACTTTTCTCTTTCTATGGATACCGCGTCTCTTCATAGGCGCTTCGGACTTGTCAGCTGCTGCCTTGGTATAAGCCATTGCTCAAACCTCCTATCTGAATCTACTGTTAGTTAAACGGTAATTCCTCATCAATCCCATCGGGAATATTCATGAAACCATCGCCCGCAGGTGCCACCGGAGCAGACTGCCTTGCTCCCTGCGAATAACCCCCGTCACCGCCGGACACCGCATTTTTGCTCTCTGCAAACTCCAAACTGTCAACCATGATGCGCACGCTGTAAACCTGCTGCCCATCCTTATTTGTGTAATTGTCATTTTGGACTCTGCCTTCCACAAGCATCTTAGTCCCCTTGTGAAGATACCTTTCCACAAACTCCGCCTGCTTGCCAAACGCCGTACAGTTAAAAAAGTCTGCATCCGCTTCGCCTTCACGCTTAAATCTGCGGTCAACCGCAATGGAAAACCTCGCCACTGCCGTATTGCTGCCGTTTTGGGAATATCTCACCTCAGGGTCTCTCGTCAAACGTCCCATAAGTATTACTTTATTCATACGTTTCTCTCTTTCTTTATGCTTCCTGCTTTACGCACAAAAATCTGATGACGTTTTCCATAAGACGAACATTGCTTTCAATCTGTGCCGGAGCGGCTGCGTCAGCATCAAACTGGATAAAGTAATAGAAGCCTTCCTTCATATGGCGAATATCATATGCAAGTCTCTTCTTTCCCCAGTCATCCACATTCGTAACCTGTCCGCCGAATCTTTCGATATAGCCCTTGCATTTCTCAATCTCAGCAGCTCTCACGTCATCTTCGACTTTCGCACTTACAACAATGCATAATTCATACTTGTTCATGCTTTTCGTTACCTCCTTTTGGTCTCTGGCCCCCTCTCTGACGGAAGGAGCAAGGAAAAATATTCTATCACGGAGTTATAGAATAGCACAAAACCTGTCCGAAATCAAGCAAAATTCATAAATATTTCACGGTCATTTTGAAAAGCAGCACATATTCTTTTTTCATAAATCCCTCAAAATCGTTTTTTATCTTGAAAAATGAACGTAGTAATTGTATGCTAAATACAAAGGTGATACAAGCTCAGAGCAGTGTATCCTCTTTTCCAAATGACAGTTACGCTTTACGTAAAACCAGACAGATCCCATTCAGGAGGAATATAGGTGCAGCAGAAAAACGAACTGACAGGTAAACCCTCTCTCATGAAAGAATTAAATATCAGTCTGATCAAGGAGGCCTTAACAAAACATGAGAGTGCGACACGGGTAGAGCTTTCCTCTATCACCGGCATCAGCCAGCCCACAGTGAATCTTCTCATTCGCCAATTGCTGAAAGACCGGACGGTCGTCAGCGTCGGCACCATACAGGCTGCACGCGGCAGGAAGGCGGAAGTATTCTCGCTAAACATCAAACGGTACCGGATCGCTTCTGTTATTGTAACTAGAAATATCTTTCAATATGCCATATCCGATATGAATCTCAACATAGAAGATGCCTGTGTTGTCGATCATGACCCCGGCCGCTCATTTTCACAACAGCTCCGCTCGATCATACGGCATATTTTGAAGCACAATCCCTATGTTCAGGCTGTCTCTATAGGCATACCGGGTGCAGTTTCAGAATCCGGTCAGGTTTTTGCCATTCCCCATATACCTGAATGGGAAAAAACAAACCTGAAAAAAATGTTAGCATCCGAATTTGATCTGCCCATCCTGATCATGAATGATATCAATGCGATCGCTGTCGGTTACGCATGCAGTCTCCGTACCGACGTCCAAAATATGGTTTATCTGCACATAGAGAATAATAGTATTGGCGCCGGTATCATTATAAACGGTCAGCTCTATCCCGGTTTTTCAAGTTTTGCCGGTGAAGTCGGCTATATGCAGATCGGACCGGGAAAAAGGGCTGAGGACATATTGCCGGCATCTGCTTCCGCACAGCGCACCGCGCTTTTGAGCGCGATCGCCACAAATATCATCTGCGTTCTGAATCCCGAAAAAATCGTGATCGGCGGAAAAGATATTCCCGACAGCTTGTACGAACACGTACAAAAAGGAAGCTTCATGCAGCTTCCTGAAGAGATCATGCCACAGATCATCGTGACCGACTCCTATCCCGATTACTACCTGCGCGGATTAGGAGAAATGGGTAAAAGGCATCTTGATAAGGGCGTTCATCTGGCGTAATGAATATTCTTGTAAAAATACCGGTCCCCCATCATCAGTTTTTTCTTCTGCTTTGGAGACCGGTATTTTTGACAACAGCTTTTATTCCGGCAGTCGTTTTACGATTCTATTTCCATTCTGTTTTATGAAACCGCCGTTCATCGCACTTCCCTTAATTCTGCGGCACGGTCTCTGCCCATTCAAGACAGGCAAGCCGCTCCGGATCGAGCATATCCCGCTCTTCTTCCGTCAGACCGTCAACGATCTCCCTTACCATCTGTATAAAAATGAAGTCCCTCGGAACAGCCGCATCCGAGCTGATTCCGGCAAGGCGCCTGCCGACAAGACCGCTCTTAGGATTCAGATTTCTCAGAAGCGTGTTGACCGCTTTCACGCGCTCTTCCGACGTCATAAGCCACGGGAATGTCATCGGGTCTTTGATCGTGAAGTCTACCCAGATAATGCCGCAATTCTGTTTCGTCACTTCTGCAAGCCTCTGTCCCAATGACAGAACGACCGGATCACCCATTGTGTAATACCAAGTTGCGTCTGACGCATATCCGATCTGATAAAGCACGTCGTTATCCGGAAATGCATCTGCAAACCGCTTAAATTCGGGTATGAACCCAAGCACGTCGTCAAGGTTCTCGTCGTATACTCCAAGCACATCGCCGACTGCACTTCCGAATCCCTGACTGTCATTAACAAACAGGATATCGCTCCGGTAAGTGGGCGGAAGATAACGGATATTATAATGCTTTAAGAAAAGCCGGTATTCCGGATTGATCCCCTTAATATGCATATCCCATTTTTCAGCTAATGCATCAGAGACAGGAAGACCGGAATCCTCCGTAATTCCATGATACCATTCCACATCCACACCGACGCCGACCACGCAGGGATGATGCCCGTATTGATCGAGGATCAGGTCGATCAAAGTTTCCACATCCGCAAAGCCGGGCTCTACCTGCAGATATACCTGAATACCGTTCTGGTCAAAATAATTCAGATATTCCTCATGGGACAAATGATTCCTGCGCCCAGATTCTGTAAAATAAATATACTGTTTTTCCAGCGCCTCTGTATCCACACTTTCATCGGGCACAAACTCAAGATTGCAGCCCATTCCGCTTAAGCTGCCGACAATCCAGATCATCGTCGGTTTTGCGGACGGATACCATGCCTGCATCTGTTCGGCAACGCTTCCCCATTCCTCTTTCGTAAACCATCTGTTACCCAATCCGTATGCAGAAGAGCGCGCTCCTGCATAAACGACCCGTTGAAGAGAGGTATCCGGCACTGCCTGTGCATCCCTCAAAATGTTATAATGCTCTACATATGCCTGCTGCATTTCGGTCAGCGCGTCATACATTTCTGCAACCTGTCTTACTTGTTCCGCGTTATTCGGATCCATGTTCAAAATTGCTGCATCCACACGGCTTCCCGCCTCCAGATTGTTTCTTTTTTCCTCCTGAAATTGCGGGATCAGATCTTCGTATGCCAAAAATTTACTCTCATAAAGAGGAACCAATTCCTGAATAACTTCCTCTCCCAGCGCTTCTGCCAATTCATCATATCTTTCCTCAAACATCCACGTAATACCGCCATCCTCGACTGCATCAAGCGGCGTATCACGGATCCATAAATTGAGGGCCCTTGCTTCCGCCATGAGCAACTGCTCAAGCACACCGTTTTCTTCCAATAATTCCTGATCCTCCTCCGTAAGAGAATCAAACTGCGCCCTTACCAAAACAACCGGCTCACGGTATTCTGATATTTCAGCAGTTTCCGCATCAAACCCGCTGCCGTTGATTGCCAGACCGTTGATCACTGTCATGACATACACGCCTTCCGGCGTCAGCTCATTTAACGCCTGATCACGTTCCACACTACTGCCCGCGTTATCCATTCTGCTCCTGACGGGTTCCCGTCCCTGAACCGGAGTATTCTGCAGCGACGATCCATTTAGACTGGTTTCTTCTTTTAATTTTCCGCAGCCTGCAAGCATCGCTGCAAACAAACACGGGATCAATGCAAGCAATAATACTTTCTTTCTCATAGCCATACCTCCTCGTTCGTATGATTTAAGAACCATTTCGCATCCCCTTCACCGGACATGACCCCCTTTCTATACCGGTGCTTATAAATTTAAGATTGTTAAAAAATAAGGCCGCATAAAACAGTAAATCATTTCCACCCCAAATTAGTTTATCGTCTCAGGTATATATTTAACATTATTAAATATATACCTATCATACCATGCGGAAGCATAGATTGCAAGTCAAAAATGCAGACCGGCATGATGGAAAATATTAACTTTTACTTTGAATATCCCGCACATTTTTCTCCAGAACAGGACGCGCGATCATGATCTGGTGCCCGCAGCCGCAGCACTTCAGTCTGAAGTCCGCACCGCTGCGCAGCACCTCCCATTCTGCTGAGCCGCAGGGATGTTTCTTCTTTAATCTGACGATGTTTCCAACCTTGATATCCATGTGAGCCCCGTCCTTTATATTACGCAAAATACTCTTTTCAGACGACTGCCATTTACACAGTAACCGTGATGCTGCCAAGAATCTCACCGATGCTGCCCTGTATGACCAGATCTGCCATGCTGTCCCTTCCTGTTGCAGAGCGGTTAATGAGTACCAGTCTGTCTCCCCTGTAGTAATCGATCAATCCCGCTGCCGGATATACGACCAAAGAAGTCCCTCCGACGATCAGCATATCTGCCTCACTGATGCATTTGATCGCTTCCGTGAGCGTGTCCTGATCAAGACCTTCTTCATATAATACTACATCCGGTTTAATGCCTCCCCCGCAGGCGTCGCATTTGGGAACGTCATCGGAATTTTTCACACACTGCGCGTCAAAAAACTTTCCACATTCTTCACAGTAATTGCGCAGCACGCTTCCATGAAGCTCCAGCACTTTTCTGGAGCCTGCCGCCTGATGCAGCCCGTCGATATTCTGCGTAATGACTGCTTTTAGTTTTCCTGCCTGTTCAAGCTCTGCCAGCTTCCTGTGTGCCGCGTTTGGCTCCGCATCAAGGCAGAGCATCTTATCCCTGTAAAAACGGTAAAATTCCCCGGTCCTGCTGCGATAAAAGCTATGGCTCAAAATTGTCTCGGGCGGATAATCATATTTCTGATGGTATAATCCATCCACACTCCGAAAATCCGGAATCCCGCTTTCCGTCGATACCCCCGCTCCTCCAAAAAAAACGATATTGTCACTGTCATTGATCCATTGCTGTAAGACTGCAAGCTTCTCACCCATTTTTGTCTCTCCCTGTTTGAAATCTCTTCGATCGTTTCTTACTACCGCACCTTCACGATCATCACGGTACGTCCCTGCATATCCGGATAGCCCTCGTAGACGACCTCGCCCATCTGCCGCAGCATTTCCGTGTTCATACCCGCCTGCATATACTTATCATATTCACAGGTACCGATAAACAGATAGGTCACCTGATATTTATCAAGCAAAGAGCGCACAAGCTCCTGATCCTGCGATACATAGATGGTATCCACATCCCCCGCTCTTGCGCTGACCGGCTCCGGACTGTTGTGCCAAAGCCATTCGTGCACACGCCAGCCTAGCACGGTGGGCATTCCCGTCAGCACGGATACCCTGTTGTTGATCGTATAGCTCTCTCCATTTGCCTCCAGAATGACCGGCCGGCCCTGCACATTGTCATTCAGCCATGCGATCGCCGCGGCGTCCGTCGGCTGCTCTTCATAGATATAGCGGTCAGCGCGCATCCCTTTATAGCCTTCCTCATTTGACAGATCTCCAAACCATGCCCGCACACTCGTTCCGAAATATCCGCAGGTCCACAGCAGAAGCACAAGACCAGCCACGCCCCATTTCAATTGCCGGCGCGTCTCCCGAAGCAATATAAAGCGCGTCAGAATATAGCCGATCGATATGCCAAATAAAATATATGCCTGATAGACAAGCTTAAACATCGTATTGGACCGCTTGTAATCCCCCGCATAAATGTCTGACATATAGATCACTTCCGGCGTCAATACAAGTCCGACCGCGCAGAGGCCCAGTATCAGGATAAACAGATCCGATATTTCCAGATTTTCCAAAAACTGTACAAACCGTCTCTGCCTGACCGGCGCACGATTTTTGTCAGCCGCTATGTTCTCCTGCTCCGATTTCTTTTCACAGACCGCCCTGCTTTCATCAGCTGTCCCGCTCTCCTTTGCCGCTTCCGCTTCTTTGAAGCTTTCTGCCCCTTCGGACTTTCCTTTCCTGTTTATCTGTATTTCTTTCCAGATCAGCGCCGTGACGAAGCCAATCACAATAACAACCTGGATTCCCCACAAAATGATCAGCTGGTACAGGGGTGTATGCGTCTGCGCAGGCAGGATTCCATTTGCCATCGCCACAAAGTTCATATGAAACGGCATCGCTGTAAGAAAGGCAACAGCAAGGACGACCACGGCATGCAGTGCCGTTAATAGCCAGGTCCGTTTATCGAACCCGCAGATCACTGCATTCGATGTCAGAATGACCGCACCTGCCACGACAAAATAAATAGGAAAATCCCAATAGTTAGACATCATGAAAATACCGATCAAATATCCAACCGCGATCACAGGAAGCCGGAAAGTCTCCTTGGCGATCGATACCGTAGTCTTTTCTCCATCCCTTCTTTTATTGACAGCAGCACGCATCGTCTCTCTCCTGCTCATTAAAAAAGAAAAAAGCACTGCCGCCAACGTTAATACAAACGTAATATTTACCACATGCGCATGCAGGTCACCCAGTATAAAAGAATAAGACGGAAATTCATGAATGGTCTTGTCATGCGTATCGGGTATGTACCCGATATATCTCGTTGAATTCGGGAACCAATAGCCCGGTTTCTCTCCGGGGATCTGAAGAATATCCCACAGCATTGGCACCAGCTTATTAAATACGATATAATGTCCGTTTCCGGCAATCGTCACGGCAACGGCCGCCAACGCACCTGCAATATGTGAGACCGCACCGCTGATGCGTTTCTTCCTCCCTGCCGCAAACACTTTCATGATTTGGCAGACCAATGAATATACGAGTGTTGCGCAAAATGCAAATCCGGTACCCAGTGCCAGATTGTAGCCGTAGCTGACCGTCATAAATGACACCTTCGTCAGAAAGGTCATCACATATTGCCCAAAATAATAATAGTTCAGATTTTCCCCTGCAAACCAAAAGTCTTCCACCGGAAAATATTCCGTTTTGAACATGGACGTCATAAAACCATAGTCCATCATTTTCTCGGTTCCGTAAGCTTTAGGGTTAAAGCCCTTCATATACATGAATGCGGTAAGCAAAATAAAAAATACCAATTCCAGACAGAGTATCCGCTCCCAGTGCGGTCTGACTGCATGCTTTGCCTTAAGCGCCTTTTCTTTTTCAGGCTCTGCGTCCGACTGCGTCCCCGCCGTCGTCCCAGCTTCCAACTGTGTTCCGGTCTCCGTCCGCTTATCGGCCCGCAGCGCTTCTGCCTGCGCCCCAAATAGCCCGGCTCCCTCTGCATGAGTCTCTTTTACAGGCGCCATGCTTGTCCGAAAACGCACCTCTTTTACCCGCGTGGGTTTTACATTCAGGATCTTCACAGGCACATTTTGGATAACGAAGGGTTTTTCGTCCTCAAACTCCTGTAATTGGGATGCTCTGCCTGAGTTTTGTGTCAGCACGGCAGTATCCGCGCTCTTCTCCGGCAACGCCCCCTCTGCCTCCTCATCCGAAGTCCACGCCGCTGTCTCCGTATCTGCCGCTTTAGGCTCCTCTTCTGCTTCTGCGGCGTCCTTCTCTGCCTCTATCGCCTCCGCTTCAGCCTTTATGGCTTTTGCTTCAGCCTCAGATGCCCTTGCTTCGGCTTCCGCTTTTAGCGCCTCTGCCTCCGCTTTTACCGCTCTCGCTTCCGCCTTTGCCGCCTCTACAGCCGCTTTTGTCGCTTCCGCCTCTGCCTGTGACGCCTTTTTCTTTTCTTTCGCGGTTTTTGCTTCCGCTTTTGCCGCCTCTGCTCCTGCTTGTGCCGCCCGGGCTTGTGCCTTCACTTCCTCCGCTTCTGCCCTGATCTTTTCTGCTTCCGCCCTTATTGCTTTTGCAGCTTCCTCCCTCTTTTGCGCTTTCCTTGCTATCTTTTCTGCTTTATGCGCTTTTGCTTCCGCCTTTTTTCCCTGATGGATGCGGTAGATCAATGCTCCGAAATAATTACAGGCAGCACATACTCCAATACACAAATAGCAGTTCTGCGTGGAAAACGGCAAAACATGCAGCGATGCAGACAGCCACATCACCCATGCCGTCACAACAAGCCCTATTGCTTTTGAAAACAGGTAACCTCTGTCATCAAACCGCCTGAATATCATCGCGCTTAATGGGTAACATGCGATCCCAAGCATGATTGTCGCTGCCCACCACTGAAACAACGGCCAAAAATCATCCGCCATTTTCATCCATGCGGCATATCCCACAACCATAAACATCACGACAATACATAAAACCTGTATTAATGTATAGGTCGCCGTATTTCTTCTATCTCTTGGTGTCATGCTTTTCCTCCGTACTGCCGCTGCCTGCGATCACCCTATTGATCGTCCGAAAATCCTTCCATGCCTGTCTTCCGATCCGGATGATCTTCTTCATATTGATAGAATTAACCCCGCCCTGCCTTTGCAGAAACGTAATGGGAAGATACCTGACCGCCAGCTTTCTCTTTTTATATATAACAGAAATAATAACGTTAGAAAGGTTATAATCCTGCGGGATCAACGGCAGATACCTCATAAGTGTATCTGCTTTCATCAATCGAAACGGTGTGTTTGCATCCGGTATATTGACACGAAACAGCATAAGCAGCGTGATCTTTAACACTTTTGTCACCACGATCCGCGAGAAGCCGTCCTGCCGCTTTTTCCTGTGCCCGATCACCATATCATAGTCTCTGCGAAGCTTCCAAAACGCCCAAAATTCCGACGATACGGTCTGACCGTCTGAGTCCGTCTGAAAAACGTATTCCGCCCCATGATCCAGCGCATACCGATAGCCATACAAAACCGCTGCACCATGTCCCCCGTTTTCTTTTGTCAGACCGATCAACCTCTCATGACTTTCCCCGCATCGTTCAAGAATCTCTGCTGTCCGGTCCTTACTTCCGTCATTTATGATCACAAGCTTCGATTCCCCGCCAATCTTTTCTACAACAGGATACCAGTCGTCTATCACCTTTTCTATCGTGTCCTGCTCGTTATATGCAGGTATCACAATATACAATTTTTCCATCAAATCTCCCTCAGCAGTCATACAATCTTAATGTCTCTTCTTTCTTGCCAGATGCTGCACGAAAAAATTATTCTCAATATCATACGTGTAATAATTATACTGCATATCGTATCCAATGTCATTACGGGCCCGGTCGGCGTATGACTGCATTGAAAAATCCATGTCCATCGTCTGCTGCTCCCCGATACGATCATCCGCCATGATCTGATATAACTCTCCTGCCGGATAAATTGCCCCAATCAAAAGGCATGTTGCAAGTATTCCTTTTATCCTTTGAGACTTATCATCCACTGTGCGCTCCAAAAGGAAGCGCAATACCACCATCATCAGATAGAACATTGCCGGAATGGACACGCCCATACAGAAGTCATTCCACGAACCCATATGAAAAAACGGAATAAATGTCAAAGATGCCACCGCCGTCCAAAACATAGCATCCTGATAATTCCTGCGAACAACACATAACGCATATACGCCGAACATACACATACAGAATATGAAATAAATCAGGATGCTCTTACCCGGATAATTCACGATTTTCAGACCAATCTCTTCCGGCTTATCGGAAAATATATTTCCACTAAAATAGAGCAGCAGGACACTGCCCAGTCCGCATAGCGTCATGATATTCCACGGACTGAATAACCGCTTCCACGCTTTGGCATTCCCTTTTGCTTCTATCAGTATTTTGCAGACATATACAACCGCAAATATCACCAGCCCCAATGTAGGCAGAATTCCAAACAATAATACCGGAATCAGCAGCGCGGCATAATGTTCTATCTTCTCCCGATGCTTTGCAAGCATGAGCATCGCGAGCCACGGAACAATACATTGCGGAAATACCCAGCGCATCGAAACAAGGTTGCTTCGATATTGTAAAAAATAGCCCTCTATATTCAAAAAATGAAAATAATCATACTGCGCACCAATAGAAATACGGAAAATAATGGATAGCAGCTGCTGTGCAATAGGTAGCATTCCTCCAAAGAAGAAGAATATCGTCATCGTAAGAAGCTGTTTCTTCCAATTGACAGCACCTACCGCATGAAACAGATGCAGCAATATGAGGAAAATCCCGACACTGTTCCACAAATACAGTGCCCACTGCGTCACCGAAAAAGATACAGATAATTTCCCTAACAGGGCAGGGACCAAATATTGTGCTATATAATATGTCAGCATGGAACGTTCCCGCGTCTCATAGTAAACAGGCCACTTCCGCGTTGTCAGATCATGAAGCACCGCATTATGCTTGTTCCAGTCCGCACACTGCGGGGCTCCGCCCGTATAACCCATATAATAGGTAAAAAGTAAAACAAGAGCAACCACCGCAACGCACGTTCCTGCTCCGATCGTCAATTCCGCTTTGTCCTCTTTTCGATAATCGCATGCCATTTTGATAACTGCCGGAATAAGCATGATACTGACAATGACTGCAAAATACCATCTTATCCATGTAAACAGAAACAATAAGATTGGCAGATACAAATATAAAATTGTTGCAACTGTAAGCCATGATGCATTGATTTTAATTCTCTTTTTATCCATACGCCCATTGTACAATGATTTTTGCAGAAATGCTACCTATTTTCTTTAAGGAAACGCTGATTTAATCAGTGTTTCCTTAGTACAAAAAGGACATTTCCCGAAAACCTTACGTTCCCGCAGAAATGTCCTTTCGTATGCATTGCCTCATCAGCGGATATTAATATCCGAACTCCTGTGCCCAATAAAGCTTTCCGTCCGCGTCTTCATAAATCGCGATTCCGCAGGTCACAAAACCTGCATCCAAAATATTCGCCGCGTGTGTCGGAGACGCCATCCATGCCGCAACAACACCTTCTGAAGTATTGTAACCTTTTGCAAGGTTCTCGCCCCAGATAATGTCACTGTTGACGGTCCAATATTCCGAACCGTTCGGCCGCGTATGTGAGAAAGAACGTACCATCTCATCATTCGCCCGAACTTCCGCTGCAACAGCGAGGTCATCGCTCCATACCAGTTCAGGGAGTCCAGCTGCGGTACGCTGACGATTCACAAGCTCCAACGCATCCATTGCTAACGCACGAAGCTCCTCACAACGCTGTTTCTCAGTCTCTGTCATATTGGCATTCTCCACAGAACTGATCAAGGCAGTGTACTCGTCGTCGATATAGACGCTCTTATCATCCGGATCAAACTCACGGAAAGCACCTTCATGATCCAGTTCGCCTCTGGTACTTCCGCACCCGACGGCTGATACGACCATGACTGCCATTAAAAGCGTCGCTACCAACTTCTTCATAATATCACCTCCTCCAACTTAATATTACTATCAAATCAGAACATCATTGTCCTTAAGACACTCATGTTCTTCGAAAATATTAGATTTACTTTTGATCATCCGGCTTGTGCGTGTTTCTCTTCCCGCTTCTTTAAGAAGGCCCATGTTCCCAATCCGGCTGCAGCTCCAAAAAGCAAGGTCAGCCACATATTGATCTCAGCCATATCCCCTGTCTGCGGAGCACGCCGCTCGCCCAGTACTTCTCCCTGTTCAGGAACAACCGGGGTAGGGGTACGCCTCGCACCAAGTACTTCACCCTCTTCCGGCGTATCAGCAAGCGGCACCGGTATGTCGGTAATTGTCACTGTTGTCGTCGGTGTCGGCGTTGCGCTTGTCGGCGTCGGGGTGTCCGTGATCGTCACGGTCGGCGTTACTTCCGGCTCTTCCGTCGGGGTTGGCGTCGGCTCCTCATTCGGTGTCTCCGTCGGCGTTACTTCCGGCTCTTCCGTCGGGGTCGGCGTCGGCTCCTCATTCGGTGTCTCCGTCGGCGTTACTTCCGGCTCTTCCGTCGGGGTCGGCGTCGGCTCCTCATTCGGTGTCTCCGTCGGCGTTACTTCCGGCTCTTCCGTCGGGGTTGGCGTCGGCTCCTCATTCGGTGTCTCCGTCGGCGTTACTTCCGGCTCTTCCGTCG